>Ga0172379_10000714_pt1 | contig 79013 bp, 96 predicted proteins | sample GrowelOW334metaG_FD_119756 | JGI IMG/M metagenome (GOLD analysis project Ga0172379, IMG submission 119756) | Groundwater microbial communities from an aquifer near a municipal landfill in Southern Ontario, Canada - Groundwater well OW334 metaG | ecosystem: Environmental > Aquatic > Deep... | reverse complement strand
TTCACCTCTTGTCATTTTAAAATCTTCGGGCAAATCTCTTTCTTTGATGATAAATTTCTTTACTCCATTTTTATCTTTATGGATACTAAAATATTGATTTTCGTTTTTAAATACTTCTTTTTCCCATTTAAAATTACCTTTACTCCACTCACCATTTTCCATTTTTAATTCAGCAAAAGTTTTTGGGTCTTTTTCTTCTAACTCTTGATATTCTTCAGCGGTTTTTTCTATCTGTTTTAATTTTAATTCTTGTCCGTCAACAAACTTTACGGTATCTATTCCCTTTTGTGATTTTTCTTTCTTATATTCTTTTGCAAAGAAATTCCACTCAGAACATTTCTTCATTAGATTTAATTCAGATTGAGAATAATCTTTCCAGTTTTTATTTTCTTTTACTTGATAGTATTTTTTTAATAAAACGTCTATTTCTTTATCTGTGAAAGGATTTTTTTCGGCATCTTTTGGACGTTTTTCTTCTACAATTGGAAATTTATCCATAAAAGTTTTATATCTAAAAGCATTTTGCATTATTTTGAATTCAAATACTGAATAATCTGGAATATCTTGCTCATTAAATGGGGTAACTTCCACTGCCTCTCTTTCAATAGCTTCTTTTTCTCTTTTTGCTTTTTCAACCAGTGCTTTTGGTCGTAAACCTTCCAGTTGTTCTTCCATAATATCTCTTTCTTCAAAAGCCAAATCTTCCATTTCCTGTGCCCCAAGATCACTAAGGTCAAATCCTTTAAGAAAACTACCAAGGTCTTGTTCATTTGAAAAATGATCTAAATTATAAGAAGCTAGAGCATCTCTATCTTTCCAGTTATTCATTATATCTTCTTTGGGTTCTTCGGTTTTAACGAACTTCCCTTTATTTAGATTACCAAAAAATCTTATAGCCATGTTTTTATTTTTAAATATTAAGTTAATAAAATTACTAGCCAATTATACTACTTTCTAAAAATTTGACAAATATGTATGATATGCTAAAAATAGAGAGGAAATAAAGATAAGTATAAAAGGTATGGATAGGATAGTTGTTAAAAAGGCACCTAAAGAATGGCCTACGTTGGATTGCGCTATTTCGTTCTTTGTAGATGATGAAGCTGAATGCATTTTTGTAAAAAATGGATGCAAGAGGTTGGCAATATTTTCTCTGTTAAATTTATTCATTCATTTGGAAAATTCTGAAGAAGATTTTCTTGAAACTTTTGGACAAAAAAGTCTCAAATGGATAAAGGAGATAAAAAGAAAATTAAAAGAATTGGGTTTAAACCCCCCTGAATTCTATGAATACTATAGATTCAATTTCAGTAAAAATTAAAACGTAAAAAATCAAAAAGATCTTTATTAAAAACCCCGCAATTGCGGGGTTTTTAATTGGGCTTAAAAATAAAGGGTGTTATAATTTATCCAGCACTAAACTGTGTTAGCCTAATTTTTTAGACTGTTGAAAGATTAACGCAAAAAATTTTCTTATTTTTAATAAACATAAACAAAGCACAATTTAGTGCTGGATGAATATGACAGAATATCAAAATCAAAAAGAATATTTTGAACATGCTTACGACACAGGTAGTGATATTTGGACAAAAATTCCTCTTCAGGTAAAAAATTCTAAATTTTTAGATAGTTTAAAACCTGATTCTATGATTTTGGATATTGGAGCTGGGCGCGGAAGTCTCACTTTTGAATTAGCAAACATGGGATTTAAGGTTATTGGTATTGATTACGTAAAGAAAATTGTTGATAGAAATAATGAAGAAGTAAAAAATCATGGATTGGCTGGCAAAGTTCGTTTTATGGAAGGAGATGTTTTGGATATTTCTTTTCAGGACGCAAGTTTTGACGCAGTTGTTGATGTTGGATTACTTCAACATCTAAAACAATCTGATTGGCAACAATATGAAAGTGAAATTGCTAGGGTTTTAAAGCAGGGTGGGTTATTTTTAAATATTTCTTTGTCTCGGGAAACAGCATCATATTTAAGTTGGTTTCCAAAAGGTAGTACAACAGGAAATTTTGAATTTGAAGACGTAAATTATTATTTTTTTACTAATGATGAAATAAGAAACTTATTCCAAAGGGATTTTGAAATTATTGATCAGGAGATTGAACATGTGAAAAACTGGAATCACGAAGCCGCCTTTGCTATAACTTTAATGAAACACAAATAAAAAACCCGCCAATTGGCGGGTTTTTTAAAGAACTGCGTAAGTCATTTAGCCTCCGTTGTTTTTTCTATAGCTCCTGATTCTTCCAGCAATTTCGCTGGCATGTTCTTTCGTTGCTTCTTTTAAGAAGATTTCAACAAAGTCCGCAGCTTCTTCTTGTGTTATATCAAGCTCTTTTGCTTCATTGATTATGGCTTCTGCGTAGTTATCATTGCGGTCCGGCAGTTTCCTCTTTTTTTTAAATTTTTCTTTTAAAACAAGATAACCAATCTGGTTTTTTCTTTCTTCTGTTAGTGGCATAAATTATCTTTTTAAGTGCTCATTTATTTAAATCCATTTATATATTATCATATATTTTAATAAAGTCAAATAAAAAACTACCAAAAATAATGATATAATTTATCCATGCGAATTATAAGTTGGAATACAAATGGTTTACGAGCCACAGTAAAAGGTGGTTATTTTGATCCAATTTTTCAAAAAGAAAAGCCAAATATTCTTTGCTTGCAGGAAACTAAAGCTGATATAGAGCAATTAGGAGATGAGATTAGAAACTATAAAGATTATTTTTCTTATTTTGCTTCTTCAAAAAATAAAAAAGGATACAGTGGGGTTGGAGTTTACACAAAAGAAGAACCAGAAAAAGTTGAATATGGTTTAGGAATAAAAAAATTCGATGACGAAGGAAGAACTTTAGTTTTGTATTTTAAAAAATTTGTTTTGCTAAATTGTTATTTTCCAAATGGTGGTGGTGGACAAAATAGGCTCGATTATAAAATGGAATTTTATGATGAGTTTTTAAAATTTATTGAAAGATTAAATAAAAAAGGACATAGAATAATTTTCTGTGGTGATGTAAATACCGCGCACGAAGAAATTGATCTTGCTCGTCCAAAAGAAAATATTGATAACACAGGTTTCTTACCAGAAGAGCGAGCATGGATTGATGAAGTTACAAATAATGGGTATGTTGATGTGTTTAGATATTTTTATCCAAACAAAAAAGATTCATATACATATTGGGATCAAAAGACAAAAGCCCGTGACAGAAATGTTGGCTGGAGAATAGATTACTTTTTTGTCAGCGGAGATTTTATAAAGGACATCAAAAGGACAGAAATTTTAGATTTATATTATGGTTCAGACCATTGTCCGATCTCGATTGATATTGATATTGAGATTTAGGACCACTGCCCTATCTCAATAGATATAAAGGACTAAATATTTTAATTAAATTAATTAATCAAATAATAAAGACTAAATATAAAGTGACACAAATTCTGCGTACGCAGAATTTGTGTCACTTTTATTTCTTGTGTGTTTAAAATAAAAAAGAGCCGGCATTTTGCCGGCTCTTTGGTAAACCCAACTTCCACAAAAAGACGTCTCTATAATGTGGTTCAAACCAGAAGGTGCACGTTACATCTGGCTTCAAGCTATTTATTTTTTCGGAACGAACTCAAGTCCCTGGTGTTAATCATGCGGAAATCCCGCACACACTACACACCAGGACTCTTGGGATTCATATTCCTAGAAACAAATGTTAGATAAGCTTGGATCTTTTTCTTGAGTCCCCTGAAACAAAAGATGATCAATCTATTCCTTCCTCCAGCATGGGAGCAAGGTTTCTCGGTGTGGCCCACCGAAGGTTTTTTAAATTTTTAAGAACTTTTACACTATCAACCAACAATTACAAATTGTGGGCTGAATAATGAGGGGTAATCTTTTTAAATTCAAAAAGATTACCCCAAAACTCTTTTCTTGATTCTGGCTTGATGGACCAAATCGTGAAATTTTTTCCCCGAGTTTTATAATCCAAACTTTTGGTTCGAACATATACCTCTTTATTGAAAGTTGTAGGCCATACACTCATTCAATAATCTCAACTCGATCGATGAGAAAAGAACTGGCGGAGTTATAAAAGCTACCAGGTCGTTTTTTTGTTACTGATCGCGAACTCAGTTTCAATGGATTAAAACGACTTCCTGTCAATAATTTATCTCATACCATTTCCCATGGGGGTCATGATGATAGTCCTTCTCTCGAAACGTCTTTGTGATTTACCACCTCTTTTCTTCGGAGAACCATCAAAAGAAAATCCTTTTTTTGAAAGCAACTCATTTACTAATCTTTCAATTTCTAATATTTCTTGTTTTGACATAAGATTATGGGTTAAATTTTTATTTAAAGAACAATTCCTTCTACAAAACCACGATATTATTATCACGATTTTGATAAAAGGAAGGATGGGATTTTCCCATCCTTCCGCGACTGGTGATCGTGTGCGGTCATCGCCGCGGTTCATCACCAGTCTTTGAATCCCACTAGGATCAATCTGTCGCCACAGATTACCCTTTTTCCCAAGACCCAAATGCGTTGTAGTGCGTTCCATCTTTGATGGCTACAAAACATTTGGAATGAGACAAGCATTGTATTGGTTCCGTTCGGCTAACCAAATACTGGGATTTATACTTGTGATGGTCTTTGAAACAAAGGACTTGTTAGGGTTATTGGAGTTCGAACCGGTGGACAATTGTACACCGTATATCGATCTCCCCCATCCTTTGTTCCCGTTGGCTTTCCATCTTTTGCCATGCTTTTTTGTGATTTCCACTTATTTGAGATCACCTTTACAAGAACCCTCGTTTTTTAACTGGGAGGGTTCTTCTAAGGATGACCCCAAGGCGATATCTACTTTTCAAATTTCTAAGTCCATTATAGCAAGATAAAATAATTTGTCAAGCTTTTTTGTCACTTTTCTTTAAAAATAAGTAAAAATCCTTTAAAAACAAGGTATTTTTATATCAAAATAGTTTTTTTTCTTTTACACTTCTACTATTTACTTGACAAATATATTCAGTTTGCTATACTAGACTTAGTTAACGCGTTATTACTAACCTTTTAAAGCGGGAGGCCATTATGCAAGATTAGCAGGTGGGCTGGGTGATCCGAAAGGGGTTGCCCAGCTCCCTAGTTAGGGGACTGTTAATCAAAAAAGCAAAAATAAGTTCATCAAAAGAATTCACGGATTGTTTAACAAAAAAAGTTTAAAAAGAAAGGAAAAAACAAAATGGGAGATTAAATTTAATTTACCCAAAGATTAATTTTTGCTTTATTAATAAGATTTAGTAATTTTTACAAAATCTTTTTATTAGCAGAGTTGATCACAGTTATTCAATTAGAGTAAAGGGAAATTATAAAAAAGGTTTAAAAAAATAACCAGATTCCCTGCTCTTAATGTTGGAAAATAAAAGCCCCGCAGTGCGGGGCTTTTTTATTTATCTTTATTTTTCTTTAAATTATCAAAAGCTATTTCAAATAAGGATCTAAGTGTATCTGCTATATCTTGGCTTTTTATGAGCACAGAAGAAAGAGATTTTCCTAGTGTATGTATCCTAACTCTATCTTTAAATATACTAACATCACATTTAATTGGATATTTATTTTCATCAATTTTTATTCTGTCTGAATTTTCACTAGGTGTTCTTTCCCCTTTTGAATATGTATAAATAGCTTTTGATTTTATATTTTTGTTTAAACGAATTTTACTAGCACCCCTCACTTCGTTTTGGGAAAAATATTTTTCAATTAGATCATATGGGTATATAAAATAAGAAGTTTCTCCTGTCTGATTCTTTTCATAGCCAAAAGATTCTTCGTTTGCTTTTAATATTCCTTCTCGTCCATCATAGATTTTAACAATAGGTTTTTCTCCTGTCTGGCGTGATAATCCCTTAAGCTGAGGAAGAATATCGTTTACTAGTCTTGATTGTTCGTCTAATTTTATTTTTTGAGTTTCTATGTAAGTTTCTAATTTTTCTGGTGAATCAGCCTGAAAGCGTACCTTTTTATCAGTTTTTATTTTTGAAATAAGATTTTTTTCTTCAAGACTCTCTAAAATTGGGTAAATACTCGTTCTTAAAATCCCAGTTTTTTTTGATAAATCTAAAACAGAGTTGCTTTCAACTTTTAATAATTCAAGATAGATTTTAATTTCTTTTTCATTTAAACCTATATCTTCTAAGAATTTTTCAATCATAAAATCATTATACCAACAATCTTTATTTTATTAAATAAAAAAGCCCCGGCGTAAACCGGGGCTGTACTCCGCCGTAAGGCAGTAATGGATAATTAACTAAGATAATTTTATGTTATCAGATTTTATTATTTTTTGCAACACTCTATTTGACTGATTATTTTTATAACCAATCAAGTGGAATTACACCAGCCAACCTTAGGTCAAACATAATTTGTTCTAGATCTACAGAAAATGGTTTGTGGCCATTTTCATCAAAATATAAGCGTTTAAACCGCTCTGGTTGTTCCGTGTATATTTTAAAAAAATAAGCCTGAAAATCATCTGGCTTTTCCTTTAAAAGAAGTAACTCTTCTTTGACTTGGTCACTTACTGCTTGGTATGTTTGATATACATCTTTTACTTCGCTATTTTCTTTTTGAGATGTTTGGCTCATGCTTTTATGTTATTAAGATCATTTTCTAATCTAATTAAACACTATTTAAGATAAAAAACCAAATTTTTATTTTTGGAAGTTTTTTGCCCCAAGCCACGCTAATTCAAAAATCTTTTTCTGTGCATCAGTAATTTCCCTACTTTCGACAACTATTGCAAATTTTTCTTTCCAGGACATTATAATAACCTTATTGTTATAAATGTTAGTTTCAGTAGTAAAATAAAATTTATCTCGCGGAACCAGTAAAGATTCTCGCAGTTCTTCTCTATCTCTGGCAACAACTTTTAGTGTATCTGGATCATCGGGAGCAATTACTCGCACTTTTATGTTTTTTTCGACTCTGCGTCTAAAATAATTTCTTAGGTATTTTTCACCCACTGCATCAAAGGCATCAGTCCCTACTGCATAACCAACTATTTCTTTTTCTGCGGTAAGAGTATCTTCAAATGCTTCTTTAATTGCTTCAATACCTTCATAATATTTCACTTTTGGTTTTTCTTTTTCATTATAAATAGAAAAAAGTTCAGGAAGTAAATTATAAGCTTGTTTTAATTTTTCTTGGCTCTGTTTTATTTTATTTTCCAAAAAAATAATCACTTTGTCTGGATTTTCGGCCACAAATTTCTGAATTTTTGCTTCACCCAGCGGATTTACTAAACCATTACTCACCAATGACTCTAAGATATCGTAGCCGGTGGTACGATTTATCTTTGCTGCCCTAGATATCTCAGCAGTAGTTGAAGGCCCAAGTTCAAGTAAAGCTAGATAAACACTAGCCTCTTTTCCACTAAATCCTAATTCTATTAATTGGTTTTTACTAATCATATATAGGTAAAGTATATACCAGAGTGATAGTTTGTGTCAATAAAAATCCACAAAAAATGTGTATAAATAAAAAGCCTTTTAAAATAGCTGTTTTTTAATCTTATTTTATAAAAATCTAGATTTAATTTGTCGGAACAACTTGACAATTATAAAATATTTTGCTATACTTTGATCAGAAATTAAAGTTATTTGAAAAATAATTTGATTGGTTGCACGGGGAAATTCTAGAATCCCCGACTAACCAATTAAATTTATAAAAAATGAAAACAAATTTTGAAACTTGGAAAACAATTGATGTTATTCCACAAGATCTAAATGTATTAAATAAAACATTTAAAACAAACAATATTAAAATTGGAACCTATGGTGATTATCTTCTTTTTCTTTGTAAAGGAAATGATCAACCTTATGATTGCCACCTAAGAAAAACTTTACTTATTGAAACTCCTGTGGAAATTCAATTAATTAAAGTAACTGTAGCAGATCTCGGATTTAGAGATGGTGCCATCTATCCGGATATTTGTGATAGAGCTGAAGCGTTAGACTTAGATTATTGTCCATATGAAGCTGGCCCCCAATTACGATTACAATACCAAGATCAGCCAGAGGGTGAGAAGCTCCATATTCCAATTAAGCCCACAGATGGCTCTCTAATCTTTTTCTATCACTATTTAGTTTATAACATTAATAATATTCTTTATCTTGGTGGAAGTGATGATTGTGGAGGACGCATTTTCTGGCATGGGAACCAACAAATCTTTGTTTTCTGTAAAAAAATAAATAAACAAAATAAAAGTGCGGAGTCAGCACTATAATCACTGACGACAAAAAAGTGAAAAAGCAAATTTTGATTTACATTGCAGCTTTCCTGGTAATCTTAGGAATCGTTCTCGAATTGTTGAATGAAAAATTTACCCTTGATCACTGGGGGTCAGTGATAATTCTTCTTGGATTTATTCTCTCTCTGATTGATCGAAATATTAAGATCAAGCAAGAACAAAAAACAATAGAAAAAACAAAAGAACGAATAAAAAAATTAGAAGAAGATGCAGCCAAACTTCAAGAAAAACTCGGCTACCTCTTAAGTTCTGAAGCTGAAACCTATTATTTTGATGTTGATTACTCAAAAAATATCAAGGAAATGATTTCTCAGGGAAATTATGACTGGCAAAATGATGACATAAATAATTTTTCATTCAAAAAAACTGAAAATACTAATAAAATCGTCAAGGTCGCTGCTAAAGTTTTACCTTTTAAGGGTAAGGTTGATGAAGAAACAAAGAACATGGAATCTAAGGGTTTCCACCCAGCTACTGCATTTGAACTTTTGGCTTTTGGGGCAACCCATTCTGAAGTTCAAAGAAAATTTCCAATTATGGCTCTTGGAACAATTTCCAAAATGCTTTATTCAAATTCAATTTGTCTGTGTTTATACAACTGTGATTCAAAAAGGAAACCAGGTCAGCGTGGCCTTGGGGTTCATTATTATGTTTTTGGTCCCAGAGAGGAAAATTGTCATTTACTTGGCATTAAGATTTTAGGGTAAGAAAAGCTTTTTTAAAAAAACCGGTCAATTGACCGGTTTTTCTTTATCTCACCCCGTGTCTCTTGCGGATTATTTCGAGTTCTTTTTCTTCTTCAATATCTTTTTTCTCCTTCCCTTTTTCACCGAGATCGTGCAATTCTTTTTCAGAAAGTTTTATTAATTCCACCGCTCTATTTTCTAAAAATTCTTCAGTGTTTAATTCTGGATGATCAAAAACTTCTTCAAGAAGTGCATGCAAAAGATAGCCAATTTTTTTCCCTGGTTTTTCATTTGTGATTTTCATAATTTTTAACCCATCAATTTTTAACATTCCAACAGATACAGGAGAACGCATTGCTTCTTCAATCATTGATTCATATTTGCGTAAACGATAAGGAGCTTCTTTTGGCTTTCCCATTCCAATACGATCACAGGCTCTTACTTTCATCAAATCCCAAACATTATCTGCACCAACATTCCTTACAATTCTTCTCACTGCTGAAAGCGTAATTTTTTCAATATCTGAAAAAAACATATGATTTCTAACGAGTTTTGAGACAGTTTCAATTGTTTTTTTGGGAAATTTTAAATCATCAAGAATTTTTTTTGTGATTCTTTCACTAACAACATCATGACCATAAAATGTGTAATCATTTTTTTCTTTTGACCAAAAACGAGTTTTTGGTTTTCCAATATCATGAAGCAGTGCCGCCAATCTAACTTCCAAAGAAAAATTTCTATCAGCTCCATGTTGCAGGGCACGAAGACTGTGTTCCCAAACATCATAAATGTGATCACCGTTTTGTTTTACTCCAATCATAATTTCAAGTTCTGGAATTATGTATTTTAAAATTCCAAATTTTTCTGCCATGATAATTCCCTTCATTGGATCTTCCGACATTATTATTTTTATAAATTCATCACGGATTCTTTCTTTGGAAATATTTTTTAAAAGATGGGCATTTTCTAAGATCGCATCCCCTGTTTCTTTTTCTATCACGAAACCAAGCTGAGCGAAAAACCTAACGGCTCTTAAAAGCCTAAGTGCGTCTTCTTGGAACCTGTCTTTTGGATTTCCTACCGTTCTGATTATTTTGTCCTTTATGTCCTTTTGTCCGTTATAAAGGTCAATAAACTGTCCTTTAGAAACACTATAAGCTATGGCATTTACAGTAAAATCACGTCTCTTAAGATCATCTTCTAGTTTATTACTGAATGAAACAGAGTCTGGATGTCTATTATCGCTATATTTTGCTTCTAATCTATAAGGAGTTATCTCAATGATACAGGTTCTAGGTTCTAGGTTATAGGTTATAGAAGAGGAAACAATATTAGTTTCACATGAAACAACCACTCCTACTGTTCCAAAAGAGTTCTCGTAATAAGTCTTTTCAAACAAACCAATTATCTGCTCAGGTGTAGCATTTGTGGTCACATCCCAGTCTTTAGGCTCTTTGTCCGATAAGATATCACGAACACACCCACCAACAAGATAGGCTTCAAATCCCGCTTTTTCTAAAGTTTCTGTTACACGTGAAACTTCTTCTGGTATTTTAAATTGATGTTTCATGGTTATTGTTGTCTTTGTGGTCAGGAATATTTTACTCGTCAGCCACTCTTAAAATTTCCCGACCCTGACTCAGTTGTTTTTTCTGCTGAAAAAACATACTTCCGTCTCGCACAAAGCATCAAAAATATTAAGCAGTTAATATTTTCTCTCTCTTTGTGCGCCCGGCAGGAATCGAACCCACATCACTTGTTCCGAAGACAAGTACTCTATCCGTTGAGCTACGGGCGCCCTAAGTCGAATTATACACAAAATAAGGGAAAATTAATAGGTTATTTTATTTTAAAAATAAAAATAATATGCTATAATCTTTTTGAATTTTAATAATAAATTCAATGCGGGATTAGTTTAATGGTAAAACGTCAGTTTTCCAAACTGAGGTTGGGAGTTCGATTCTCCCATCCCGCACCAGCGTAGATGAGCAGATAAACTGCTTTATCTGCGTGGAGAATCGAAAGGATTTTCCATGTCGAAGACGGGAAAATCACCAGCCCCAGTAAGGGGAGATTCTCCCATCCCGACAATATCCTATGAAAATAAACAAGAATAATTTAATACCAAATTTAAATAACGAAGATAACTTCTCAGAAAAGGAGACTATTAAAGTTGAAATAGAAGTTAAAAAAGAAGAGAAAGAAAAACTTGAGAAGGAAGTCATTGTTTTAGAACAACAAAGAAAATATGAAAATGGAGAACGTAATATAAATAATGAAGAAAAGAAACAAGAATTAAATCAAGAAATTTTTAAGAAAAAAGCTAAGATAGGAAGATTGGCTGCTAAAATGGTTAAATTGGAAGAAAAATTAAAAGGATTGAAGTAATTATGTCTTTTTGTAATACTGCTGTCTTTTATAAATTATAAAAATCCTTTTAAATTAAGGATTTTTTAAAGGAAACTGTGGATAACTATGTTGAATATGTTCATAAAAGACACAAATTATTGGGGATTTCAAGTCAATTTTTGTCTTAAAATTTTTTCTGTGTTGTAACTAATATCCTTATTTTATAATGGTATTTTAAGAGACAAGTATTTTAAAACAGATTAATTGTCTAATAAATAGTAAAATCGTTTCACGTGAAACACATTTAAGTAAGTTTTTATTGTTTCATATGAAACAAATCGTTTATGCCAAAAGTTTTTACCTCAGAAAATCAAAAAATAGGGGAAATTGGCGAGAAATTGGCCTGTAAATATCTAATAAAACAAGGATTTAAAATAATAGACAGGAATTATACGAAGAAATGTGGGGAAATTGATATTATTGGAGAAAAGAAAAATAAGCTATATTTCTTTGAGGTTAAGACAAACTCGGCTAATTTAAGTGTTACACATGAAACAAATGATGGTTATAGACCTGAAGAAAATGTTCATCCATGGAAGATTAAAAGACTTTCAACTACCATTCAAGTTTATTTGCTGGAGAAAAATATCCCCGACGATAGGGAATGGGAATTCGGAGTGATTGCTGTATACCTTGACCTTAAAAATAATTTAGCCAAAATAAAAATTTTAGATAATGTGATTTTGTAAACAAAAAGCCGGTTTTAGCCGGCTTTTCTAAATGAATTTTTATTTTTCTGGAATACAAAAATCTGTTTCACTTCTGAAATAAACATATTTTATTCGTTCAATAAAATATCCTGGATTTTCATTGTGTTTTGCGACTCCAATCTTATAGATATTTAAATATTGTCCAGGTTGTGGATCAAAATTAACTTTAAAATGTCCTTTATATAAACCCAAATCACCTATGTAAGGTTGGAGTTTAGTGCTTTCCATAGGACTAGATTTGGCAAAACCGATAAAAGAATTTGTATCACTACTTTTTACTTCAATAGAAAATTCATATTTGTTTATTTGATTTACTTGGATTTGAATTTTTGACCCATCTTCAAGTGTAAAAGAATTTTCTTTAAAATCATTCTCCAAAAAAGTTTCTTTATTGGAACAACCTATCAACACAATAAGAACTAATAAATAAAACACTTTTTTCATCTTTTCAAATTTTATTTTTTCTGATTACTATACTATCACATTTATTTATTTTGTCAAATAGTTAAATTTATCCATAAAATAAAAATTGTTTTTGTGAAAAAATATGATAATATATATAAAGTTTTTTAATTAAAAACAAATACCGGGGTGTAGTATAGCGGTAGTATCCATGATTTGGGATCATGTGGCCCGAGTTCGATTCTCGGCACCCCGACACGCAAGTGAGGGGTGAAGCAGGTGAACTGCTTCACCTGCGTCGAGAATTGAAAGGATTTTCCATATAGTAGATGGGAAAATCACCAGCCCCAGTAAGGGGAGATTCTCGGCACCCCCGACAATAAAATGGTTAAAAATAACATTACTCTAAAAATAGGAAATCCAGAAAGCGAGAAGTCAAAGATTGTAACTAATAATCTTGAGCTTTTTATTAATAAATTTGAAGTTATTGGTGATGGTGGAAATGCCACCGTAAATGCACTGGAAAATACTCAATTATCTGGAATTTGTTTTAAAAAAATACGAGAAGTGCCTTTTATGAAAGGTAATGATTTAGAAGAAGAGTTTAATACACAATTGGAGCTTTTTAATAAAGGAGTTTCTGTCCCAGAACCCATTCTTATTTTAAAAGATGAAAAAGGAGCATTGTATTATTTTATGGAAAGATCAGGTATTTCTATTGAGGATGTATCAAGTGGTAAAAAAGAACTTCCAGAAGGGTTTGAATTAGATATCTTTTTTAAAGATTTAGAAAATGAAGTAAAAAAAATGCACAAAGCCGGGTTTATTCACCGTGATTTAAGAAGCGGAAATGTTTTAATAAATGATAAATGTAAACCTGTTATTATTGATTTCGGTACAACTATTAGGACAACTGACCCTGATGGCGCTGGTATGTTTGCTTATCAAGAATCTATTTTTACTTATGATCCTATTAAAAAAACCTATGTTAATAAAGAAGGTTATTATCTCGATGATTTAAAAGAATCCATTCCCTCACTAAAGGCGACCATAAAATCAGTCTATTGGAGACAAAAAGGACTAAAACAGACAGATGAATTTGGAAATGAGAGATAGTATTGACATTTTTATATAATTTGATATTATAAAAAAGGAAATAAGTTATTAATTTAAAATTTTATGCCAGAAACAAAAAAGAAAGGATTGAGTATTGTGAAGATAAACAAAGCTTTTGAAACAAAGGTAATTGAAGTTGCAAAAACTCTTATAAAAGCATCAAAAACTGAAGGGATTTTGCAAAAACCCGGCGAATTGACTGTTTTTGTTGATAAAAAACCAAAGATTGTTTTTCACACAATTACCTCTGATGAACCGGAGTTGGTTGGCAAAACTATTTTTGTCGGCTCGAACTAAAAATCTGCAAATTTCAGCTGAAATTTAAAGCCCCCAATTGGGGGCTTTTAAATTGGAAATTTGAAAAAAACTCTTTTTTTTGTTATATTAAAATTACTTTTTATTAAAAATTAAATAATGCGGGTATGGTTTAGTGGTAGAACACGTCCTTGCCAAGGATGAGACGGGAGTCCGATTCTCCCTACCCGCACACTTACTTTGCCATTGCTTTTATTCTGCCGATAGATATAGTCTCAACACAAATTATGTTCAGTTAAGTTATTTAAAATAAATTTTTTATATTTAAAAAGCAGAATAATGGCAAAGTCAGTGTGCGGGCGTACCCGCTAATTTTAACCATGAATCCATCATTTTTATTTTTTATTTTTCTTACATTCATATCCACTATTTTAGGGGGTTTTTTTGGTCTTAAATTTAAAAAAAATTTACGAATAATTCTTGGTTTTACCGCTGGGGTTATTTTGGCGGTTATTGCTTTTGATGTTTTTCCTGAAATTATAAATTTAATAGGGGAGACGGGAATGAATCCACTTTATCCAATGATTGCTCTTGTTGTTGCGTTTTTACTTTTTCATACACTTGAAAAAACAATTTTAATTCACCACAGTCATGAAGATGATTATGGTCCACACAAACATCCTACGGTTGGTGTAGCGCAAGCCATGGCCTTAATAGGGCATTCATTTTTAGATGGTGTTGCGATTGGTCTTGGTTTTCAGGTTTCAGGAGCCACAGGAATATTGATTGCGCTTGCTGTGATTGCTCATGATTTTTCTGATGGGCTAAACACGGTTTCATTAATGTTGAATCATAAAAATAGTGAGAGTAGGGCAAAAAAGTTTTTATTTTTTAGCGCACTTGCGCCTGTGCTTGGAGGAATTTCAACTTTATTTTTTACTCTTCCAAAGGGAGCGCTAATTATTTATCTAGGATTTTTTGCTGGTTTTCTTTTGTATATTGGGGTCTCTGATATTTTACCGGAAGCTCACAGAGAAAATTCATCTTTTAAAACTTTATTGGCTACAATTTTTGGGGTGATATTTATTTTTTTGGTAACGACACTTATCTAATGAATTATTTCCATTTTCTATAAATTTATTGTATCCTTATTTAAGGGGGTATTTATAGTTAAAACACCTTTTTAATGTATTATTTTAATAATTAATAATAGACCCACTTTTTGTGGAGTAAAAATATGTTTAATTTAGAAAAGATAGGGGAAAATAAAAAAAAGATACAAGAACTCGAAGCTCAAAAAACAGAGAAAAGAGAAGAGCATAGGGATGCAACAATAGGACTTAAGGAACTAGGGGTAAAAAAGAATGTATCTGGTATTCTTGAAAAAAGTGAACCATCCGATGACATGAAAAAAGCTTTAGAAGAAAGAGGAACTTCTGTTATGGCTGGGGAAAGATATGAAAATCCAAAGCGGTCTGAAACTTTTTCTGGAGTACTTGGTCCAATAGAAAAAGAGATTGATGATATCTCAGATCAAATTTCAGAAATCAAAAAAGACAGTGATTTCCATGAAACAAATAAAGAAATTTGGGCAAAAAGATCAGAGCGTTTAGAATATATAAAACATTCTGCTGTAAAAGAGTTTCTTTTGACAACAGATTCTGGAAAACAAATTAATGACATGATTAAAGCTAATAATTCTACCGAGTTAACTGCTCCAGAGGTATATGAAAAATTGAAAACCATCTTAAACACTAATCAAAATTATAACGGAAAGAAGGATGTTAAAAATTTTTGGGACACAATAAAGAGAATTGATGGATTAAAAACAAGAATCAGTGAAAATATGAGAAATGATAATTATGGGGAATCTAAGAAAATAGTTTAAATAAAATTACAAACAAAAAAATCCACATAGTGTGGATTTTTTTGTTTAAGTTTCTTTTCGCGCGCGAGAACCTGCCTGCCGGTAGGCAGGGAAGTTATTTTTAAAAGAAAAAATTCCACAAATTTGTGGAATTTTTTCTTTTTCTCTAGAGAAAAATTTTATTTTACTGCATCTTTCAATGCCTTTGCTGCTCTGAACTTTGGAACCGTTGTTGCTGGAACTTGTACAGCTGCTCCAGTTTTTGGGTTTCTTGCTGTTCTTGCTGCTCTTGCTTTTACGGAGAAGATTCCAAGACCTGCGATTGAAACTTCATCGCCTTTCTTCAAAGTCTTTATAATAGAATCAATTATTGAGTCTACGATTTCCTCAGCTTGAACTTTTGTTCCACCGATTTTTTCGTGAACCATTTCTACAATTGCTTGTTTATTCATTTAATTAGGTTATAGGTTATAGGTTGTAGTGAATAGTATTAAAACTAAAGACTAAAAACTATCAACTAATAATTTATTATTTAAAAATTTTTCGACCTAATATCTTCTCACATTTATTATGAAAAGACTTTATTCTATAAACACCTTTTTACCAATGTGCTTCGTATACTATTATATAACAAGGGTTTTTTAAGGCAAGCAAAAAAAGTAGAAAGTTCATAAAGTTGTAAAGTTATAAAGTCTTATAAAACAAGGGGATTTGGGTGAAATTTTGTGAACAAAATTTCACCCTTTGTTCATAAGGCTTTTTTATAATTACCCTATATACTATATAGAAATAGTCTTATGTTGACAAAACAATTTTAATTTAGTACAATTATAGGCAGAAATTTTAAAGTACATATTATGAAAATAGATTTTATGCAAATGACAGCAAGTCATAAAAGAATAATCATTGTAGGGTGTAATGAATTTAATAAATTATTACCTGATCAAAATGATTATGTTCTTATTGTTCCAATAGGCTTTTCTAAAGAAAGCCTTCAATTGAGAAAAGTAACAAATAGAGGAATGCACGACCTGATGCCTCAACAGCAATTAACTTGTCCAATAAAGCCCTATCTTGATACTGATGTCTATTATGATGATCATTACGTAAACGATGTACCATTCAAAACAAAAGAATTACAAAGCAAAGCTATTGAATTGGAACAATTAAACATAGGTAATATCGGATTTATAACATTGTTTTCAAGAAATGGGAGAGTAATTATGGGTAATTGTAGTGAGATAAACAATCTAATTCCTAATAAGAACGATTATTTTGGAATATTGCCAATTTATTTTAATGCTGAAGATGCCCAAATTCGTATGTTCAGAAAAAATGGGGATTTGGAGAATTTACTTCCTAATGCATTACTTACTTCACCTTATTATGCCTACATTAAAGGAATGAAGGAAAAGAAGAAAATATATTGCCAGCCGGGTTTATCTTATAGGCTGAATGAAGAACCATTTTATCCCGATTTACTAGAGGGGGCTGCAAAAAAATTGATGTTACATTAATTGTTATTTTCGTAACTGATAGTTTTATTGAATGATTTTTTTTAAAAAAGCCGGCAAATGCCGGCTTTTTCTGTATTTACTACAACCTATCCCCTAAAACATACAACCTATTTATTATCGGGCGTATTCTATAACTCGATTCTCTCGTATGACCGTCACCTTAATTTCACCTGAATATTTAAGTTCGTTTTCTATTTTAACTGCCATTTCGCGTGCCATATTTTTTGCTTCGATATCTGAAATTTTATCTGGGATAACAAATACTCTTATTTCACGTCCTGCTTGCAGAGCATAAGATTTTTCAACACCCTGAAAACCATTTGCAACAGCTTCTAAATCAGCTAGTCTCTTTAAATAATTTTCAATAGTATCTCTTCTTGCTCCTGGTCTTCCTCCTGAGATCGAGTCAGCTGTTTGAACAATGATTGATTCAATTGTTTCATAAGGATAATCTTCGTGGTGCGACTTCATTGCAGTAACAATTTTTGGATCAGCGCCAAATTTTTGCAAAATTCTGATTCCAATATCAATGTGTGTTCCCTGAACTTCATGATCAAGCGCTTTTCCGATGTCGTGCACCAATGCTCCTGCTTTTGCAATTGAAACGTCAGCTCCTAATTCTTCTGCTAGCATTCCTGCAATGTGAGCCATTTCAATAGAATGTTGTAAAACATTTTGTCCATAACTTGTTCTGAAATAAAGTCTTCCTAAAATTGCGGTGATTCTTGGATCTAAATTAAATATTCCACATTCATAAACCGCTTGTTCGCCTTTTTCTTTTATAATTTTATTTATTTCTTCTTTCGCTTTTTCAACCATCTCTTCAATTTTTGCTGGTTGTACTCTTCCATCTAAAATAAGATTTTCAAGGGCAAGTCTTGCCACTTGTCTTCTTACTGGATCAAAAGATGAAATAATAATTGAGCCTGGTGTGTCATCAACAATAAGTTCAACACCTGATGCTCTTTCAAATGCGCGAATGTTTCTTCCTTCTTTTCCAATAATTTTTCCTTTAATGTCATCAGATGGAATATTTACAACAGTTGTCATAAGTTCTGATGCTGTGGATGATGAAAGTCTTTGAATTGTTGTTGCAAGGATATCTTTTGCTTTTCTGTCCAATTTTTCTTCACTCATATTTTCTAGCTTTTGCATTCTAATCAAGAAATCTTCTTCGTATCTTTTTTCAATGGTGTTGAGAAGTTCGTCTCTTGCTTCTTCTTTTGTTAATCTAGCAATTTTTTCTAATTCACCTTCCTTTTCTTCTTCCATTTTGTCGGTTCTTTCTCTAATTTTCTTTATTTCTTCAACTTTCACCTTTATTCCCTCGACTTCTCTGTCGATTTCGACTTGTCTACCATCCAAAAGCTCCTCCTTTTTAATAAGGCGGTCTTCTGTTTTTTTGAACTCTTGTTCTTTTGTTTTTTCTACTTCCTTTAGCTCACTAGTCTTTTCTTCGGCCTTTTTATTTGCCTCATCTAAGATTTTTTGGGCTTCTTCTTTTGCCCCAAGAAGCATTTGCTTGATTTCAAGCTCAACGCCACCCCTTTTTCCAAGGGAAATGACAAATCGAAGATAGTATCCGATTGCACCGCCAACGATTAATGTTGCGATGCCAAGTAATATTAATTGTAAACTCATAATGTTCTATGCCAGCCCATTTTTTGTGGGTTTGCTTTAGGAACATCAAAATTGTCTTAGATTTCTAAGCCTGCCTACCGGCAGGTAGGTTTTAGATATGTATTTTTTTCTCTATTTTTACTTCGTTTTTTGGAAAAAGTTTTGAATACATAAGATAAATAAAGGTTTTTTCGATTTGTTTAACTCTTCTTTCGGTTCTGGAACCTGCCCGCCTTTGGCTGGGCTAAGACAATAATTATTCTTTAAGCTAAGCATTTTTTGACTAAAATTTATAAAATTTCGATAACTACATATTATCACCTTTAATTTTTGTTGTCTAATAGAAATACAAGCAGGGCGTCTTTTTCAAAAAAGACGCTCTGCTCTAATTAAACTTTACTGCTTGTTGACAAACAACTCAATATTTTGTAGAATTTGGGCAGATATTTTAAATAGTTATTTAAAAGGAGGTGAATATGACTACTGTTAATATGAGTGTTATTTTGATTTTGATTTTTGTAGTTGGTGCGATTATTATCCTTTGGGGTGGTATTACACTTATTTCTCTTAAAAGAAAATTAAATGTATGTAAAAAGTACAATTATTTCTCTGAAAAAAAAGTCGTGTTATTACAAAAATTATTTATGGGGGATACCAATAATAATGATTTTTGTTTATTTGAAATAAAAAAGTTATCCATAGATAGTTTATTTGGAATGAGAACTTTTGTTGAATTTGGTATGAGGCGATTTTTTGATGAATGCACTTATACTGTGTTTGGTTTTTTTCTTAGGAATGTCAATAAGCCCGAAGAAGAAAAAAGAGAATTTCTTTTAGGTATCTTTAATGAATTGATTAAAGAAGGGCTAAATATTCAGCGAGTTGTATCTATTTTTGTTGGAGCTCTTAATCAAAATAGGGTTTTTCCTAATTCAGAATGGGCTAAAGAAGTAGAATCTTTTATCATTACCATAGTTTCTGGAAATGATAAAGAATATCTAAATGTTTTTCGTGATAAATTGATTGAGGAAAAAACAATCCTTATTGAAATAGAAGAAGGACAAAAAGAATGTTTTCAAAAAAATCACCTATATTTTAATACCTCAAAGTATGTTTTGATAACCGCACAATTTATTTCTATTTTTGAAAAAATTGGGTTGTCACCTTTTATGGAAGATGAAATAAGTAAAAAAACAGAATGACAGTATTTAAAAAGCCGTTCCGGGATTACCGGAACGGCTTTTGTATTTCTATTTTGGTTTTAGTTTTCTTTGGGTGATTAAGATTTTCTCGATTTAGTCTCATCTATTATTTCATCTATAATTCCGTAAGCTTTTGCTTCCTCTGCTGACATATAATTGTCTCTATCAGAATCTTTTTCTATTTGAGCTGGAGTTTTGCCAGTACTTTTAGCTAAAATTTTATTTAATTTTTCTTTAGTTTTCAAAATATGTTTTGCCGCTATTTCAATATCAGAAGCTTGTCCTTCTGTTCCACCCATAACTTGGTGAATCATTACTTCTGCATTTGGAAGTGCAAATCTTTTTCCTTTTTTACCAGAAGCAAGTAAAACAGCAGCTGCTGAAGCAGCAACACCAACACAAATTGTTTGAACTTCTGGTTTTATATAATTCATTGTGTCAAAAATTGCCATAGCTGAAGTGACAGATCCGCCAGGGGAGTTTATATAAAGTTTAATATCTTGTTTCGGATCTTCGTGTTCAAGAAAAATAAGTTGAGCAATAATAATATTTGCGACATCGTCATCAATAACACCACCTAAAAAGATAATGCGTTCTTTAAGTAATCGAGAATAGATATCATAAGCTCTTTCGCCAAATTGTGATTTTTCTATAACGGTAGGTATTAACATGTTGGTTAGCAACTAGCGACTAGGTTCTAGTGACTAGTTAATTAAAATCAATAATAAATTAATAATATAAAAAATTTTTATTAAGCAGCGATTTGATGTGATTTTTCTTTATTTTTTTCTTTTATCTCCTCAACTTCTTGTTCTAACCTAATGATTGTAACTGTATATCCCGCAAGTTCATCTTCTGTTTCATCTACCCATTTCAAAAAATTTTTATCTGTTTTTTCTGGTTTTTTAGGATTTATTCTTTCTTCTTTTTCCTTATCGAGATTATTTTTTGTGTTTGCTCTTAGTTTTTCAAGACGCTTTATTTCAGTTTCTTTCTTTGATATAAGCTCTTCAGGGGATAAGTTTATTGTTTTTTCTATTTCATTTCCTAAAAACATAGATTTTTTCAATCCACGCCGATGGCGGGACAAGTTACTTATAAATTTCTTTTTAATTGTACAGCAATTTTAAAAAATAATAAACATGTTCATAAATATGTTTTTGGGTACCATTTTCAACCCCATAGGCAAGACCTATGTGGTGGAAATCTCCAGAGGCACAAAAAATCTTTTGAAAATAAAGGGTTTTATAGGGAACTAAGTGTGGGGATTGACATTCAAACTTGAAAATGCTATAATTGTGTTAGATAAATATATTCATGAACCTTTAAATTTTATGCTATGAAAAAGACATTAAAGTATTCAGTTCTTGCAACGATCCTTCTCGGATTAATCTGGTTGTTTGTTATGCCACATATTTTACCGGCAGAATACGCAAGGCAATCACCGTTAATTGAATTCAATTTGTTTAACCTGTGGATTTTTGACGCAGGAAGCCCTATTTCCAGATTTTGGGATTTACTGGTAATTATTCCATTCTGTCTGTTGATTTTTGTATTATCAGACAAAGATGATGGTTTTAATCCCGGAATTATAGTTGTGGCTGCAATATCTGTATTATGTTTTCTTTGCAGTTTTGCATCAATAGATACTGGTGTTTTCTACGGATACCTTGTCGTGACTGGCTTTACTATGTTAATGGCATGTCAGGACCTCCCTTATGATGGTTCAAGTAAAGTTAAAGCAATCATAAATAGGGCAATTGTCTCTTTATTTGGGATTTTCCTTTGCACTACCATAATTTGGGGAATTCCAAATGCTGTCATAGTAGTAACATTTTGTCTTATTGTTTATACTGCCATATTTATGATTTCGGCTCTCGGGTATAATCTTTTCAAATTTATTGTAAAAGTACCTGCAGGATGGAAATCATTCTGGGCATGGATGGACAAAGCATAGTATTTTAGCTCTTTATAAAAAGCCCCCCAACCAGGGGCTTTTGTGTAACTATTTTATTGATTTTCCCCAACTTGGACATCCGATGTCCAAGTTGGGATTGACAATATTTTGATATTTGGTAATGTTGGGGCAGAAATGTTCTAAAATAAATTATATGGAAAGTAAAAAAGGTTCTCTCAGAAAAGAGAGATTAGAAAAATTTTATGCAATTTTATTTCTTCTGTTTATTATAGCTATTCCCAGTGTTATGGGACCTTTGACATCTTGTTCGTCAGGAAATAAAACTGACAACAATGTCATTGCTTCCATCAAACAAGTTGCCGGTTCTAGTGACACTATTGCAAAAATAATAAAAGAAGAAAACGGTATTACTAATTTTGGGAATAATGTCTATACTTTTGAGACATATCACCAGAGCGAATTTGGTCAAAAAATAAGTCATTTTCTTGATTCCCATAAAGATTTAAAAGTTAGTGCTGCCACATTTTCTGTTACTGGGTCTGCTAGTTTAGTTATCTTTGAGTTAAAGACCTCGGTTGATACGGCAAAAATCCTTCAAATGTATTTGGATGGGAAAATAAAAAGTTCAGCACCCAAGAAAACGTTTAATACTGGTTATGTTTTTCCTTATAACAGAGATTAATATTAAAACAGCCGTTTGCGACAAAATTGCAAACGGCTGTTATTTTTATTGTATTTTATTGATTCTCTAGAAATTCGAACACCCCAGCACTAAAAAAATTCAACTAATGCTCAAATTTTTTAGTGCGGGGCGAGAAGTAATAAATTTAGATTATCTTTGTTTAAATTAATTCCAGTTTTAATTAGAGGTTCTCGAGAAATTGAAATACTTTTTCATTAGTCAGTACTGATTCAACATAAATTCTCGCTCTTTCTGGATCGGCGTCTTTATATTGTTCCAAAATTACATCTAATTCTTTTTGAACAGCATCTTTTTCAGCTTCAATTTTTTCGTCTAGTGGGATTTTATTGATTATAAGTTGGAGTTTTGCTCTCTTTTCTGCTTCTTTTTCCCAATCTTTTTTAATATCGTCTTCTGTTTTTTGTAAATGTTTTAAATAATCTTCAAATGGAAGCCCCATAGCTAAAATGTCACCTTTCATTTGATGCATCATTTTATCTAGTTCGACATCGATCAAGATTCTAGGTAATTCAATAACAGACTCTTCTATTATTTTCTCTACTATTTTTAGCCTTTTCTTTTGTTTTTCTGTAACTTCTTTTTCTTTTTGAATGTTTTCTTTTAATTTATTTTTAAAATCTTCTACGTTTTCGAATTTTCCAAGTGTTTTTACAAAGTCATCGTCTAGGGTAGGGAGGTCTTCTTCTCTAAACTCTTCTTTAGAAGAGTCGGGCGATCCGACTGCGTCGGATTTAGCTTTAATTTCAGCTGGTTTATGTTCACAATTCTCGTTTTCGCACTTATGTTCTTCTTCTTGTCCTTCGAATTTTGGAGCCCTCATTTTTCTTATTTCTAAGATTGTTTTTTCAAATTCTTCATCAGTGACTTCAACCTTTATTTTGTCTTTGTTTTCAGCACTAGCGATTTTTTTATAATCAGTAAGTTTAACTTCAGGCATTACGGCAGTTTTGATTTTGAAACCAAGAGCCTCACCTTTTGCAATTTTTGTAATAGAAATTTCTGGTCGGCTTATAGCGTCGATCTTATTGTCGATAATTATTTTTGGGTAGTTTTCAGCCAGGGCCATTTCCGCCATTTCTTCAAGTATGCTCATTTCAGGAATTTTACCCTCTAAAATATTTCTTGGAACTTTTCCTTTCCTAAAACCGTCTACTTCTATATTTTCTCCTAGTTTTTCAAATGCTTTTTCTTCGTATTTTTTAAAGTCCTCAGCACTAATTTCGCCAATTATTTCAACTTCAGAATTTTTTAATTTGTTTATTTCCATCTCAATATATGTAAGTTATTTTTAATAAAATACCTTGATTAATTTCTAATGTTTTTCTAATTTATCATTTTGCAAAATAAAAAGCCACCCCGACCTTTATGTCGGGGTGGCTTTTTAAAATAGGGGACTAAATATTTTGATCTAAATTATCTAGTTGAGTGTCATTTAAATCTTTTTCAATATCAGCTAGTTCATCTGAAGTTCCTTGTGTATTTAATTGTTGTACTAATTGTTCATCTTGTTGATTGAGTTGTTTTTCTTGTAATGCTTGCTTCACATCTGTGTTCCAAAAATAAATTCCACCAATGATAAGAATTACTACAACTATGATTGAACCAATCAAGGCTCCATGTGATTTACTTTCTCCGTTTTTTATATTTTCGTTTTCCATATTTTTTATTTGAGATTAAATCCACCAAAGGCGGACAAGTTTAATAAATTGTTAATTAGTTTTTGGAGTAGATGCTTTTAATGATTCAATCGCGTTAGTTAAAAATTCTTTTGAAAGTTTTAACATATCTTCAAGACTTTTTGCACCAGTTTTTAATTGTTCTATGGTTGGTGGTACTGTTCCATTTTTTAGACTTTCAAATAAAACTTTTGCTTCAGCTAATTTTGTTTTTGATTGTTCTAAAAACTTTTTAGCTTCAACTGTGTTTATTTTTGATCCATCAAGTTTTGTAATTCTTGATTGTAATCTATCTTGTAATTTTTGTAATCTTTCTATTGCTGCAGAAATTTTCTTCACAGCTCTTTCTTTTGTCTCAGTTAACTTTTTTGCTTCTTTCAATTCTTTTCTTTGTTCATTTCTTAATTGTTTTGAAGCAGAATTTTCTTGTCCATAATTTTCATTATTTTTATTTCTGTCATCATTGTCTTCATTATTTTCCTCATTTTTATTTCCATTTTTACTGTCATCATTTTCGTCATCATCTGATGATGTACTTGTGTTAAGAATTGTCATTACATTTCCTTTTGGAAAAAATGTTAACCACTCAGTCATTGGAGTTTGTGTATTTAGAGTTGTATCCCAAATTGATGCGTCTTTAAACCCAACAGCAAGAGTTCCTGAGGCATTTGTTTTTATGTCTCCAGTAACAGTTAATGTAACTGATTGTCTTTGTGTTAAAAATATTGGGGTTGTGAAGTTTCCAATGCCAACTGCTTGTCCTTCATCTGGATCTAAATTTGTTCCAGAAGCAAGTAATGTTCCACCGTTATAAATTTTTAAAACACTAAGAGTATTTTTCAAAGTATTTTTATTTGGTGATGAATAGAGAGATATTCCTTTCACTGTGATATCACAATTTACAGCCGTAATTTTTAATTTAGCTAACCCAATGTTTTGTGATCCAGCTGTTACTAATTGTGAGATTGGGGTGTTGGGATCAAGAGATAGAGATGCAGCTGGGAATGTTGTACAAGATGCTGCCTTGGTTGCAAATGGGATGACCATTAAACCAAGAACGGATAATATGAATGCGAGTTTTAATTTTTTCATAAGATATTTTATCACGTGAGAGCAAAACTCTTTTTCGTGATTTTTTATTTAATAATTAATAATAAATTTTTAACTAATAATTTTTACTTCATTTTTCGGGTGAAGTTTTTTACATTATATCATTTATGCCGAATGAGGGACAAAATCGTTACATTTTATTGGGTTGACCCATACACTTACTTTGTTGCATAGATAAATGAAGGCTGATTTTAAAGATATATCCCGAAAAACAAAGTAAGTATGTTGGGTTGACAAAACAATCTAAATATGATACAATTGTACTAGAATTTAAAAGATCTTAAATATGGCAGCTAAGAAATCAGGCATTAAAAAGTTAAGAGATCAATTCATAGATATGGTTTCTAGTCTTTGGAAAGAGGTTTGTAAAAATATTTCAACAAAAAAATTTTTGATATCACTCTTTTCTGGCTTAGGAATTTTGTGTATTTTATGGGTGTGGCTTATTGTTGAGATACTAAACATCGGCTATGTGATTGGCTCTGGTGCACTAAAAGCGGTGTTAAAAAAATAATAATGCCAGTAGTATCAAAAAAACCGTTTCGACATTTAGGTGTCGAAACGGTTTTTCTTTTTCTATTTTTTCTTCTTTTTCTCTTTCACAATTTCTATGGCAGGAGAGTCATCAACTTTTATTTTTTCATCATTTATTATTTGAATAGCTGGTTCATCCCCCACTTTGTTTTCATTTTCATCACTATCTTCTTCATCAGTTTCATCAGTAATATTCTCTATTCCTTCCTTGCTTTCATCTGTTTCATCAACTACTTGTTCGCTTCCAAATTTTTCTTCAAGTGTTTCACTATCAATTTCCTCATTATCATTATCAGTTTCAATTTTATCTTCATCGCTTGCAACTTCTTCATTTTGTACTCCATTGATATCAATTTTCCATCCAGTTAATTTTGCAGCGAGACGAACATTTTGTCCTCCTTTACCGATTGCAAGAGATAGATGATCTTCTGCAACTTCGACATTTGCACGATGTAAATTTTCATCAATTTCAATATCTAAAACTTTTGCTGGTGACAGAGAACTTGAGACGAATTTTTTTGGATCATCTGACCATTCTATAAGATCAATTTTTTCTCCACCCAATTCATTCATTACTGTCGAAACTCTGACACCGCGTTGGCCGACACATGATCCCACTGGATCAATATGTTCATCATTTGATTTAACCGCGATCTTAGATCTTGATCCTGGTTCGCGAGCAACACTTTTTATTTCAACAACGCCACTTGCGATTTCTGGTGCTTCCATTTCAAAAAGTTTTTCTAAAAATTTTGGATGAGTTCGAGATAATCTCAAATTTACTCCGCGTGGAGTTTCTTCAACCATGTACAAGTATGCGCGAATTCTTTCACCTCTTCTGTAGTGTTCATTTGGAATTTGTTCACTGAAAGGAATTACTCCGACTGTTCTATTGAAATCTACGAAGACATCACCGTGTTCAATTTTTTGAACTATTCCACTAACGATTTCTCCTTCCTTTTCTCCATACTCTCCGACAATTGATTCTCTTTCTGCTTCTCGAATTCTTTGGATAATAACTTGCTTTGCGGTTTGTGCTGCGATTCTTCCGAAGTCATCACGCATTTCAAGTGGAAAAATAATTTCTTCTTCGAGCTTAACATTACTTTTTATTTTTTTTGCATCTTCAAGCCAGATGTGATGTTCAGGATTAAAATAAGCTCTCTCATCTCCATCATCAACAATTTCTTCAGTTTGTTTTTCTTCACCTTCCTCATCTTCGTCTTTTGGCATTTTTACAAGAGTGTCATCAACAACAATTTTTACTTGAGAAAATTCAAGTGCACCTGTATCCATATCAAGATGAGTTCTAACTATCTGGCCTTTCTTGCCGTAATCTTTTTTGTAAGCAGCGGCAACAGCCTGCTCGATAGCTTCGATTATTTTTTCTTTTGGAATTTTTCGCTCTTCTTCTAATTGTTCAAGAGCGGATTTCATTACTTTTATATCTAACATAAATTAGGTGATAGGTTCTAGGTTCTAGGTTCTAGTAAAATACTAAAACAAAACTTTCGATACCTTTTTTATTTTTTTAATATTAAATTTTTTAAAATAAAAGCCCGTTTCGTGACGGACTTACATTTACTATAATAGACATATTAAAGGAAATGTCAAATGCTAAAATTGGTAAATATTCAAAATCTTGACTTTTTATAGATATATGCTAATCTATTTCAAGTTTGTTCATTATAAAAAATTATACAATGATTAAAGAAAGAAAAATTTTAGACGGATTGAAAGTTGATTACAGTTTGTCTGCAGACGAATTGCTTACACTTTTAAAAAAATTTGTAAAAATAAGTCTTGAAACAGAGAATTATTTACGCCATTTAATTTTGGCAGAAGAAGAAAAAGGTCACAAAAGAAACTCACACAGAAATTTACATCTCTTGTCTCTAAAAAATAATGTTGGTTTTTACCAACTGGATAATTTGGGAAAAGGACAAAGTCTCGGACAAGTGAGTATTCATGAAGCAATTTTTGCTGGTATTAATCATGGAAAATCTGGAATAAGAATTTTTCCATTCATTAATACTATTCATTTAGTTGGAAAACCAATTTTCTTCTATTTTAGTTTTTGTCCCAGAAATGGAACAGAGCTTAAAACATCATTTTCTTACGGATCAAATCAGGAACTTACTAAGTTTCTATTTGCCGGGAATTAATATTTTTTATGACTTTCAAAAGCCCCCAATCACGGTTGGGGGCTTTTACTTTTCCCCCACACCTTTTGTTTTATAGAAGACTTTCGGATATTCTCTTTTTTAGTTGCCCTAATGCCTTTCCATCTTTTTTTAATGAATATTCTCTTTTTCTAGCATCATACTCACTTTTATAAGCTTCGTAATACCTAATTTCAAATGGCAGTCGTGCTTTTGTTGAACGATTAAGGCCATTATTATGTTCCGAAAGTCTTCGTCTTAGGTCATTAGTTGAACCAATATACAATTTTTCATCTTTTAAACTTTTTAGAATATATAAATAATACATATAAAAAATTATACCTCCACACCTTTCTTCTTGAAAGGTTGTGCAGGTATATGACCTAAGACAATAAAATAAAAGGTGTGGGGGTTTTTCCCACAAGGTTTCTTGTTGCTCGATTTCTTAAATGTTATGATTAAGGTAACCCTTCGATAAACTCAGGGTAAATAAATAATTTTTCTGTCTTAGATGACAGACACAATCTTATGAAAAGTATAAATATTTTTCCTCAAAAAAATAGTGGAGCAATGGATTTAAAAAATCCAAAAAATAAATTAAGAATAATTTTATTAATAGTGGCACTTACAGCACTTCTTGTTGTTGGTTATTTATTACTTAGAAAGCCTGTTGATATGAATAACTTAAATGAGCAACAAAAATTGGATATTTTAAAAGACCTGTCTGATTCTTCAAAAGACATGAATCTAACAACCGATCAAAAAGCAAAAATTTTAAATAATTTATCATCCGGTACTGTAAAAAATACTAGTGGTACAACATCGGGAACAACTGGCTCTACTTCTGGAGCAAATTCAGGAACTACAAAAAATAGTGACGGACTAACAGATCAACAAAAATTAGACTTATTGAACTCTCTCAAAAATCTATAATAAATAGAGAAAATAAAAATTCCCCGATTGATATCGGGGGATTTTTTGTAAAACTAAATCTCAAAAAGAGCGGTCCTTTTCGGAAGTGAGAATGCACGGGTTATCCCCCACACCTGTCCCGCCCTTGCTTTTATTCTGTAGATAGACTGTTCTTTAAATATTAAACCTAGATAAGTTGTTGAGATTATAATAGGAGTGGTTATTGAAAAGCAGAATAAGGGCGGGATAGGTGTGGGGGTTATCCACATTTCTTTGACTTGCGTTGAAAAATATGGTAAAGTTGGGGCAGAAAAGGCTAAAACACTTACTGTGTAAATGTTCGCCTAACACTTTCTTAAGAAGTGTTAAAAGTTCTTAAACAATAAAAAATAAGTCTCAAGGAGGGGCTATTGAAACTATGAAAACAAACAAATTTTTCACAATTATTATTCTTTTGTTTGGCTTCGTATTGATAGCTCAAACAGGGAAAACTCAAACTCAAATGCCTATTTTCCAAAGATTATTTGGATCAGCTGGGCTGGGAAACGATGTAAAACAAACACCCGATGGTGGATATGTCATCACTGGGTATGTAAACGATGAAGTCTGTCTCATTAAAACTGATGCAGATGGTATTAAATTATGGAGTAAAACTTATGGTGGAACTGGTATTGATGTTGGTTACTCTATTGAATTAACATCTGACGGTGGCTATATTATCGCAGGGGAAACTTCTTCGTTTCCAACCCTAATATACTTTGAAGACGTTTACGTGATTAAAACTGATGCAAGCGGAAACTTAGAATGGTCAAGAACATTTTCGTCAGACAGAGATGATTACTCCTATTCCGTAAAACAAACATCTGATGGAGGCTACGTTATTTTGGGATACACCGAAGGTTTTGGCTCAATTTTTGCTGATATTTGGATTATTAAACTTAATTCAAATGGAAACTTACAATGGTCTAAGATGTATGATGGTGGTGATACTGATTACGGACTTTCAATCCAACAGACAAATGATCATGGTTTTATTATTACTGGTTGGCACGGAGGATATATTGGTGCTGGTAATTATGATCTTTGTCTAATTAAGACTGATAGTCTTGGTAATCTAGTGTGGTCAAAACTTTATGGCGGACCCCTTGCTGATGGTGGTTATTCAGTACTTCAAACTCAAGATGGGGGTTTTATTGCTTGTGGGTACACTGAAAGTTTTGTTAACACTCAATATGATGACAACTTTTATGTTGTAAAAACTGATGCAAATGGAAATCTTGAATGGTCTAAGACTATTGGTAATGGAAATTGGGAAAGAAGTTATTCAATGTCTCAAACATCTGATGGCGGGTATGCAATTTTTGGAATGTCTGGCGATTCTACAGATTGGGATGATGATGCTTGCTTGGTAAAAATTGATGCTAACGGCTCAATTTTATGGAATAAATTAATTGGTTTATCGACTACAAATGGTGACTATTTTTATTCTGGGATGCAAACATCTGATGGAGGTTTTATTGCAACTGGTTTTTCACAAAGCAAACTTTATTTAGTAAAAGCTGAATGGTCAGGAACATCTGGATGTGATGAAGAAAATGCAGGAATGATATCTTCTACACCAGCGACTGTTGTTAATAATGTTGTTTTACAGACAGTTGATGTTACAGATTCTGTTGTAGTTAATACTCCAGCAACTATTGTTGGTTCAGCTACACCCACACAACAAATCTGCTATTCAATAATAACTTCGGTAACGGAGGAAAATATTGGAGAAAATCAGATTTCTTTGTTTCCAAATCCTACTATTGGTAATTTAATTATTACAAATGCACAAGGTTTTACTTTCAATCTCTACGATCTTTCCTCGAGGCTTATTTTTTCGAAAAAGATAGACAAACAAGAAGAAATCATTAATTTAAATGTTTCTTCTGGAATTTACCTTTATGATTTGAATATCAAAAAAGGTAAAATTGTTGTTTCTAACTAATTTAAAATCCCCCACGGTGTAACCGGCGGGGGATTTGTTTTTTATATTATTTATTTATCTAAATTTTTATATTCAATACAACATTTTCTGTATTCAGATTTAATATCTTCTATTGTTGTCACATCTCTATCATCAAAAAATAGAAATAACTCATAAGCTAGATTATATAAATATGGATTGACTCTATTTTTAGAATCTTTTAATTTTAGAAAATTTAGTTTTTCAAATAATTCTTTTGCTAAAATATTTTCTCCTAATAAAATAAAGCCCATCACAATAGAAGTTTTTAAAAATAGTTCTTTATTTTCTTCTGATGTTATTTTGTTCATACCCTTCTATTATAAAATAAAAAACGCTGAATGTATAACATACCCCAGCGTTTTTTTTGTATACCAAAAATGAATTTGATAACTCATTTTTGGTAGTTGGACCCATGTGCACCTTCACTTGTTTTTGAATCACCAGTCCTTGTATCAACTTCTGTTTTTGACCAAGCAGTTTCGTGTTTTCCTGAATTGTGATCAAAAACAACATCACTATTTCTTACGGTTATTTTTTCTCCGTTATCTGAAACCCTGGTCTTTGGGTCAGAGCCTGTACTCGAACCAAAAATAAAATCAAATAAACCCATATTTAACACCTCCTTTCATAGTATTTTATTATTTTTTTGTACAATAAAAAGTCTATTCAAATTATACAGATAAGTAACAATAAAGTCCTAATTTTTTTAGGACTAAAACTAAAAATTATAACCTTTTTTGATTTGGGAAGATGGTTTGTTTTTCCACAGTGTGTTTAAATTAAAATGTATTTGTGTTATTATTTTAGATATGATAAAAGGTAAAATTTTTAAATTCTCATTATTTATTTTTATTTTTATAATCTCCTTATTTTTTACAAATCAAAAAACTTTTGCTAGTCCAATGCAAAATGTTTATGGTGAAGCATGGTCTCAAAACATTGGTTGGATAAGTTTCAATAATTGTAATAACCCAATGGGTTCTAATCCTGATTGCTCTAATGGGAATGTACCATATGGAGTAGAAATAAATTCTCAAAACGAACTTTCTGGTTACGCATGGTCTTCGAACATTGGCTGGGTTAAATTTGGTGGATTAAGTAGTTTCCCTACTGATGGTGTCCCTAATAGCTGGAGAACTGGGGCATATTTTGATCCTGATACAAATACTGTTGTTGGTTTTGCAAAGGCAATAAACGGGTCAAACGATGGTTGGGATGGGTGGATTTTATTTGGTAATCCAGACTCTACAGAACCAATTGCTTTTGGGCCAGACACGCCACCTTTAACAGACCCAGATTTAGAAGTTATGAAAGCAACAGGCACTCACATGGGCTGGGGTTCTTATGTTGTTGGTTGGGTAGATTTTAGTAATATGAAAATTGCAACAGGGGGTGCGGCCGACCTTCAGATTTCAGCTTCTCCTTCATCTATCACATTTTCTAATAATACGACTACATTAACTTGGCAGTCTCCAACATCAACAAACTTTAATAATTGTGAAGCATTCTCTTGCTCAGGCTCAAGTCCATGTACTGCTACCGTAGATGGATCAAATGATTGGGATGGTTTATTTGGTACTACATCGTCAGGCGATACTATTCAGGTTCCTAATAATGGTAATGGTTTTGGGCCATTTACAAAATTAGTGGATGTTCCATTAACTAATTCAACAACAACTTTCACTATTAGTTGTATAGAAGTTCCAAGTATGGCAACTCAAACAGCTTCTACAACAGTTAGTTATGTTCCGTTAAATCCATCATGGTATTTATACTCACCTACCACTTGTGTCTCTAGTGCAGATGAGTGGTATGAAATTGTATATAATGTTTTTGATGTTGGTTATTGTGAGACATCTTGGGGTTATAATTTTACCCCTCCTGTAACAGGGGGACATCCTCAACAAGCTGATAATATTTTAATACCATATAATTTAAATTCGAGTAGTGCTTCTATAGATTGTGTTGACCTTGAAGATCCATCTATTATTTATCATCAAGAAATATCAGCTCCAGTGATTGACCTTCTTTGTAATGACCAACCTCTTGATCTTTGCCCAAATGATGAGGGTATTCAAGGGCCAGACGATTTGCCATGTCCTTCATCAACTTCAAATAAAAAAGCTAAATGGATAGAAATTTAAAATTATAAATAATTGTTAATTTGTCCCGCAGAAGGCGGGGCGTCCCGCCTTCTGCGGGAAAGCAAAAACTATGAAAAAAGATTTTATACAAGCAGGAAAAATAATTTTTTTAGGACTAATAATAAGTCTTAGTGTTGGGATGTTGAATGCGCAGACATTTCTTACCCCATCAAACACTCCCCCGACAGATCTAACTAATAATGGAAATACCTATCCATATATTCACGAAGGAATAGTTGCTCAAGTAAAAAAGGGAGATTTATCAGTCATGTCGTTTTTAGCAACTCAAAATTCAAGTGTTAACAGAAAAGTTGTAGTTGGGAATGACATACCAGTATTTTATCAACTTGGGCAACCAATTCCGGACACACTAACAGTTTTTGGAAATAAAAAAATCGCTGGTGATGTAAAAATCACAGGGTTAATAAATTCAACTCAGAAAAGAGTTTGTGCTAATAGTATTGGGCAGTTAATTAAATGTCCAGATCTTGTTATGCCTGGTTGTGGAACTTCATATGGTCAGGTATTTATGAATGCACCAACAACAAATCTTTGTGCTACAGGAGGGTCACCATCTGCTGTTACTGGTGTTTTAGGTGGTCCATTTAATTGGACATGTACAACTCCACCCCCACTCGGATCAACGGTTTCTTGTGCTACAATCCCCGCCTGTATTTCTGGATCTCAAATATTTAATACTGTCGGATCTTCTAGTTGGACAGTTCCACTTGGTTGTTCTCATATAGTAGTAACAGCTCGTGGTGGAGGAGGAGGTGGTGCTGGTGGTAGTAATGAAAGTGCCTTTGGTTCCCAGATGGGAGGTGGCGGAGGCGGACGTGGCGGACTTGGTTCATTAGATAATACTTATTTACAATTAGGAATAACATCAGGGCAAGTTATACCGATTACCATTGGTGCTGGTGGTGCTGGTGGTGCTGGTGGTGCAAATAGTGGAAGCACAGAAGACAAAACAGGAATTCCTGGAGGAGATGCCGGGAGTACTTCATTCGGTTCATACTTGGTTGCTCCTGGGGGTAAAGGAGGTGGTGATTATGGTAACAATATAAATTGGGGTGGATTCCAAGGAACTAGCGGTTATTTCGGAGATTGTCCAGCTGATTATTATGCTGATGGAAAACCTTCTACTTATGGAAATGGTGGAAATGGGGGTGGTACTGGTTGCAGTGGTGTAACTGTTCTTGGTGGTCCTGCTGGGTTTAATGGTGATCCTGCAGAAAAAGCAGGGGATCCTGGAGCTTCAGGCCCTGGAGGAAACCAAACTGGTGGTTATGGAGGAGGTGGAGGAGGTGGAGGATATGGTTCTCTACACTCTGGCGGAAGTGGTGGAAATGGTGGAAGTGGTTGGCTAAAGGTTGTCTGGAATTAAAATTATTAATCCTAAAAACAAAACAAATATAAAAAATATGAAAAAAGAAATATTACAAGGATTAAAAATAACTATACTAGGATTAATTGTCTGTCTTTCAATTGGCTTTGCTTTTGCCACAAACACTACTTGGAATTTCCCTACATCACAAGCAGGAACACCGACTTCAGGCCCTGTAAATAATAGTACTTCTGCTCAAGTAAAAAATGGTAATTTAGCAGTTGATCCATTTTTTGCAACAGAAAATGCCTGGTTCTATACTAAACTAATTGTTGGTACTTATACTCCTCCTGTTATTCCAGGGGAAGAAGGAAATGGAGGATCTCAACAAGTGTTTAACTATAAAGGAATAAATAATTCACTCAGTTTTTTAAATAAAACTTTTAATATAAAAAAAGTGTTAGCTGATCTTGTTGATCCTATTTCTCCTGAAGGAATAGGGTGTAATCCTGCTTGTACTACTGGTTTTTATTGTTATTTTACAACTTGTATTCCAAATCCAAGCGGATGTGATCTTTTGAATTGTCCTTCGGATACACATTGTGAAATTGTTCCCAATTTAGGGGCGCAATGTATTCCTAATTTGGCTCAAGGTGGAATATTTGGTGAAATATTTGGTGGTACTGATACAGACGAATATGTTTTGGATGTTGCTGGGACTGAAAGAGCTCAAAATATGAAACTTTCGTCTTTGGTAAATAATAGTAATAAAGAGGTGTGTGTTGATGTTTTGGGAAAATTAATTTTATGTCCTGCAATTCCTGGAGCTTGCGGTCCAGCAGATTCTGTTCCAGCTTCTTCGGCGCCAGATGATATGTATGGCAGTCTTTGTTCACAAGGTAATGCTTCTCTCGTTACTAGTGATGGTTCATCATGGCATTGGACATGTTTTGGAATAAACGGAGGTATAGATGCACCATGTGAGGCACCTGTTCCTGTTAATTGTGACCAACCAAATTTCAATTTTACAACTCCAGGTTCTTCGTCTTATACCATTCATGCTGGTTGTGGTGGTAATTATAAAATTGAAGCTCGTGGAGGTGGAGGACAAGGAGGTGGGGGAGCTTTAGATAGTCTTACTAATACTGGTGGACAAGGAGGTGGTGGAGGAGGTATGGGTGGGTATTCTTATCTTGAAACAAATTTAACTGCTGGCCAAACGATTTCATTTCATGTTGGTGCTGGCGGTAATCGTGGTTTTGATAATGGTGCTGCTTGTGGCGATGGTGTCACTTCTGGGGATTATGGAGGAAGTGGAGAAGCTACTACTGTCTTAACTTTGTCTGCACCTGGTGGTCAGGGCGGGTTTGGTGGTACTGATGGATCATATTATCTCTACGGACAAGGTGGTTCAGGTGGTGCTGGAAGTTGTAATCCAAACTCTTGTCAAAATTCTGGTTGTGGAAATGGATACAATGGAGATACAAGAGCAGATGGTCATGGAGGTAATGGTGGAAATGGAGGAGGATCTTCTTGTTACGATGGGGTTCTTATAAACGGAGGAGCTTATGGTGAGGAAAGTAACGGAACAGGTGGAGATAATGGAAATCTTGGTACTGGTGGACAAGGAGGTGGAGGTGGAGGTGGAGGAGATCGTGGTAGTGGAGGTGGTTGTAACTCTGGAGCTGGTGGAGGAGTTGGAGGAAATGGTTATATTAAATTCACTAAACTTTAATAACTAATTGGCATAAAAGCAAAAATATGAATCCCGTAGCAGATTTTCAAATTATTACGGGGTAATAAAATAAAAAATAATATTAAAGTCGTAAAAAATATTAAACATTAATTAAAAATTCAAACCTGTTTTAAAAAACAATTTGAAAATTCACTACAGGATGAAAAAAGAAATATTACAATCAATAAAAATAATATCACTGGCGCTTGTTTTTGGGATTGCTGTTAGTTATCTAAGTTTTGGAAATTCTAAAATTGTTTCATCAGATAGTCATACTTGTATAACACCAGAATCATCTTCTCTAAATAATCCAGGATCTTTTCCAGACTCAAATCCATGTCGCCCCATAGATAAAGGTAATTCTGTTTTTGAAAAAAGTGCAGGGTTATCTGTGGCTGGATTTTTAGCATCACAAGATTCTCAATTTGCACAAAAACTTTCAGTTTTAAACACTCAACTTATACAAACAGATCCAGAAACAGCCATCCATATTGAAGCCCTAACAGTTAAAGGAGTTGATAATACTTTAGGAAAAATGAGAGTCAGCTCTCTGACTGGAAATGAAGGAAAACAGCTTTGTGCTGATAGTGAAGGAAAACTATTTATTTGTGATTTCTCAATCGATGGTGCTTGTGGTGCGTCAGATGGTCAATTTGTGACATCTCCTCCTACAAATCTTTGTAACTCTGGTATAGCATCAACCCCACTACCAATTCAGCATATTTATTCTTGGAATTGTTCTGGTATTAATGGTGGTAATCCGGATTATTGCAGTGCTAATATAGCAGTAACTGCATCTTTTACTCAAAATAAAACTGGGACTGAGTGTACTGATAAAACTTATCAACTTACGGGGACATCACAAGGTGGAATTGGGTCACTAACTTATTCATATACAAAGAGTGGTGGTGGTTATCCTAGTCAAACATTTGCTGGTAATCCAAGAACTTTTCTTTTTGATAGACCTGGGCCAACAGCGACAGACCCTCTAGTTTATAATATTAATTTAACTGTAACTGACAGTAACGGTAATTCAGGAAATTCTGTTACTCATACAGTTTCTGCTGGACCATGTAAGCCAGGTGGAAATTATAATGATTCTGATTGTCCCGCTGGTTGTCAGTAATAATAATTAATTTTAATTACAAAAATCCCCCAACTAGGGGATTTTTGTAATTCCCTTTTACCTTTTACTTTTTAACATAAGAGGGTATAATTAAAACATTGAAAAATATTATTATTAATTAACCCTTCGGCTTTGTTCTAATTCTAAACAGGCTATGAAGGACAATCATAAATTATGAAAAAAATATTAGGTCTATTTATTTTATTGTCGGTGTTGCTTGTGTCAATGCCAATAATAACAAAAGCATCAACAATAGATGATGTAATGAATCAAATTTCAGAACTTAACCAAAAAGTTCTAGATTTACAATCTCAGCTGTCAGCAGCTGTAACAAGTGCTGTTACATCTGGTCCTACTGCGAGAGTTTGTTTACCAACAACACCTGCTTGGATAGAAGTAACAAATCCAAATGGTGGGCAAATTTTCAATCTTAATGATAATATACGTCCAACTTGGTCAGGTTGTAACATTGCTATTGGACAAGGAGCACAAGTTTGGATAATTGATATGGCAATTCCTTCAATGGCATATTCATTAGGGTCAGGTGAAAGTTCATTTGGTAGTAATATTTCTCATACTCCAAGTATCGTCAATGCTCCTTCTTTGGGAACAAATAATTTCAAACTGAAAATAATTTCAACTGGGCAAATAAGTGGTCTTACAGATTATTCAAATAATACTTTTACTATAAATGCTTCTCAGATTGCTAATAATACTACTACTGAAACTAAAACTACAACTACTTCTACTACTACAACGACTGCCACAAAAAATCCAACTACAACTTATTCAAATTTAAAACAACAACGAGGTGATTTCATTTGGAATAAAAAAACATGTATTGTAAATTGCTGGCTAAATGGTCAAATAATGACATGGAGTTCTTGTGAAGGTCAAAATATGCCTGCAACTCCTAAAGAATGTACTGGCGGACCTACCAATAGAGGTGGTTCGGGTGGTTTAATAGCTCAAAATCCAACTAACCCATTTACTCTTGCTCTTGGTATGCAAGGTGATGAAATAAAAGCTTTTCAATATATTCTAAAAAATGCAGGATATATTCCATTATCTACAAAAATAACTGGTTCTTTTGGTAGTGCAACAAGGTCAGCGATACTTAAATTGCAACAAGAAAAAAGCTTAATTAAAACAGGAGTAGTTGATTCTACAACAAGGACTGCTCTTTATGAATTACTAAAAGCTCAAGAAACTAAAACAAAAAATAATGTTTATCTACCGAAATCAATGGGAATTTTTTCAAGTGGTGGTTCTGGTTCTAATGCCGGTTCTCGCCTAATCCCATTCTCTGTTGACACTGGTGTTGCTGTAGCAGGTGGTAATACTCTTTGTAATCTTTGGGCTTACAATACGGATACTGGTAACGTTATCTATGGTGGAACTGGTTATTCTGGTTATGGTACTGGAGCAAATGGTGTATTTGGATACCAGGGTTGCTTGATTGGTGGTGTTCTACAGCCTTAGTTGAGTAAATAATTATATTAAATTTAAAAACCCCTGCTGATAAAAATCGGAGGGGTTTTTGATTATTTGTGGTAAAATAAATCCAGCACTAAATTATGTTCATTTTAATCTCCTTTTTGAGTAATTGATATAGCAATATGGAGGTTTTTGTCTCTATTTTTTAATAAACACATACCAATAACACAATTTAGTGTTGGATAAAATAATGTCAACAGGTAGGAAAATTATCATAGGAAATTGGAAAATGAACCCTTTGACAACGCGCGAGGCGAAAAAAGAGTTCTTTGCTATTAAAAAAATAGCTTCCGGAATCAATAAGGCTAAGGTGGTTATTTGTCCTCCTTTTATTTTTCTTGAAAATTTGGCTAAAAATTCAAAAAGTGAGAATTTTTCTATTGGGGCACAAGATTTATACTGGGAAGAATCAGGCTCTTTTACTGGAGAAATTTCTCCAAGGATGCTTTATTACTTAGGGATAAAATATTCGATTGTTGGTCATTCGGAAAAACGGGCATTTGGTGAGACAAATGAAATGACTAATTTAAAAATAAAAGCTTGTTTGAAAAATAAAATAATCCCAATTTTGTGTGTTGGCGAAAGAGAAAGAGATGAAAATCATGAATATTTGACTTTTATTAAGAAAGAAATTGAAGAAGGATTAAAGGGTTTCTCTAAAAATATGTTTTCCAAATTAATAATTGCTTATGAACCCATTTGGGCGATTGGGAAAAATGCAAAAAGACAAGCAATACCAGAAGAATTTTTAGAAATGAGTATTTTTATTAGAAGGGTTTTATCGGATATGTTTGGGGTAAAGAATATTTCTTCCCTAAGAATAGTTTATGGTGGATCAGTAAATCATAAAAATGCAAAAGATTTTTTGGAAAATGGTGGAGCAGATGGGCTTTTAGTTGGTAGAGATAGTTTAGATTCAAAAAAGTTTGGAGAAATATTAAAGAGTGTAAAGTAAAAAAATGAATTCAATAAAAAAGGCTAATAATTTAAAAGGAAAAAAAATAATTGTTCGAGTTGATTTTAATGTTCCATTAAAAAATGGTAAGGTTTTTGATGATTTTCGTATTAGAAAATCATTACCAACAATAGAATTTTTAAAATCAAAAGGAGCAAAAATTATTTTGATAAGCCATATCGGAGATGATGGGAGTCAAAGTTTAAAACCTGTGGCAGATTATTTAAATAAAATTATTCCGACAGTTTTTATCCCGACTTCTTTGGGAGATAATGTTAATGATGAGGTTGCTAAAATGAAAAATAATTCAGTTTTTCTGCTAGAGAATTTAAGGAAACATGAAGGAGAAAAGAAAGATGACGTGTCTTTTGCTCGTGGAATCTCACGACTAGGAGATATTTATGTAAACGAAGCTTTTTCTTCTTCACATAGAAACCATGCATCTATTGATTCAATAACTAAATTTTTACCGAGCTATATGGGGCTTAATTTTGAAGAGGAAATTCATCATCTGGAAGCCTTGTTTAAAAAACCAGAACATCCTTTTTTGTTTATCTTGGGTGGTGCAAAATTTGAAACAAAAATGCCTTTGATAAAAAAATATGTAAAAATTGCTGACTATATTTTTATCGGTGGGGCAATTGCGAATAATTTTTTTAAAGAACAAGGTTTTGAAATAGGGACATCTTCTTTTGATAATAAAAATTTTGGGTTAAGAAGTTTAATAAAAAATAGTAAAATTATTTTACCAGTTGATGTTCTTGTAACTGACGGTAAAAAAGTTTCTACAAGGAAGGTTGATAAGGTTTTCCACGATGAAAAAATAGTTGATGTTGGAGAAGAAACAATAAAAATACTTGAAAGTTATATCACAAAATCAAAGCTTGTTTTATGGAATGGGCCACTTGGAGTTTACGAAGAAGGCTTCGATAAAGCAACATCGGAGTTAATTAAATTTTTAGTAAAAACTGATGCTAAAACAATAATAGGTGGAGGGGATACTGTCACCACCATTTCAAAACTGAAGATTGAAAATAAAATAAATTTTGTTTCAACTGGTGGAGGAGCAATGATAGATTATCTTTCAAAAGGAACACTTCCTGGGATCAGGGCTCTTGAGAAAGGAAAGAATTAAATAAATTTAAAAATTGAGGTTTATTTAATATAAAAATCTTAAGTTACATATTTACGCCATGGCGTAAATATGTAAATTGGGGGATAAAAATCAAAAGCGCCTATTTTAAGGCGCTTTTGATTTTTATTATTATTTCTTGTTCTTCGTCTTCTCCAGAGTATCCTCGTACTGATTTCCATTGGACTATTCCATCATCTTTATATCTTGGAATTACATGAAAGTGTGTGTGCATAATAGCTTGTCCACCTGCTTCTTCGTTATTCATGTGAATATTAATTCCATCGGCATCTACTGCTTTTTTTATAGCTAAAGATAATTTTTTCAATATTGGTGCAGCTTCACTTAGTGTTTCTTCTTTGATATCAAAAATGTTTACAGAATGTTCTTTTGGGATTAACAATGAATGACCAATATTTATTGGGCTTATGTCTAAAATAGCTATAAATTTATCATCTTCATATATAATCGAGCTATCAATTTCTTTTTTTATAATTTTACAAAATAAACAGTTTTCCATTTGATTTATTATATTTTTTTGCTTTATAACTTTATAAACTTTATAACTTTCAACTTTACTTGTTATAATCATATCATGAAAGTTGAAAGTATGGATGTTTCTTCTGATTCGTTGCGAAATGATAATAAAAAACTTTCTTTAGGTGATAAATATGCTTTTTATCCTCTGGGCCATGAAAATATAACAGATTTTGATGGTTATCCGGAATTGGTAAAAAGGTTACTTTTTAATAGAGGAATTATCACTAAAGAAGAATCAGAGAAATTTTTAAATCCATCTTACGAAAATGATTTACATGACCCATTTTTAATGCTTGGAATGGAAAGGGCTGTGCAAAGAATAATGCTTGCCATAAAACAAAATGAAAAAATTGTGGTTTTTGGTGATTATGACTCTGATGGAATTCCCGGTTGTGTAATTTTCAACGACTTTTTTAAAAAAATTAAATATGAAAATTATGAAATTTATATTCCGCACCGACACGATGAGGGTTATGGCTTAAACAAAGAATCTATTTTGAAAATTTCCAATAAAAAAGCATCACTTCTAATTACTGTTGATCTTGGAATAACAGATGTAGATGAAATAAAATATGCGAACGATTTAGGAATTGACGTAATAGTTACAGACCATCATATTCCTGGGACTATTTTACCTCCGGCCTATGCAATTTTAAATTCTAAACAAGAAGATGATGAATATCCTTTTAAAATGCTTTGTGGAGCAGGAGTGGCTTTTAAATTAATTCAAGCACTGATACGAAAATATAATGAAGAAGTTGGAAAGAGTAAGGATTCATCCCTCACTAATTTTTTCTCGGAAAAAATTAGTGAGGGATGGGAAAAATGGCTTTTAGATATGGTTGGACTTGCAACGGTTGCTGATTCAGTTCCTTTGGTTGGAGAAAATAGAGTTTTTGCTTATTTCGGTTTGAAAGTTTTAAGAAAAAATCGCCGGCTTGGACTTCAAAAACTCTTAGCTCTTATGTATATTGATCCAAGATATTTAACAGAAGATGATATTTCTTTTTCTATTGTGCCTAAAATAAATGCCGCTTCAAGAATGGATAATCCATGGCGTGCTTTTGAATTACTTGCAACAGATGATGAAAAGGAAGCAGGGGCACTAGCACTTCACTTGAGTAAAATAAATGATGATAGAAAAATTATTGTGGCAGGTATTGTGAAAGAAGCAAAAGCAACTTTAGAAAAAAGAATAGAGTCTGGTGAAGAAAAAGAAATTATTGTTATAGGAAATCCAAAATGGCGAATTGGAGTTTTGGGAATTGTGGCTTCAAAAATTTCTGAAGAATACGGAAAATCAGTTTTTGTTTGGGGAATGGAGGGAGGAGAAGATATAAAAGGATCATGTAGATCATGCGGTGATTTAGACCTCTCACTTTTAATGAAGTTAGCTGGAGAGAAAACTTTTACCAATTTCGGTGGACATGAAATGGCTGGTGGTTTTTCGGTCTCACATGAAGAAATTTATTTTCTAGAAGAAAGAATTTTGTCTTGCTACGCCGAGGCTTCGCAGGATAAAAAAAATTATAATAAAAAAACTTTGGTTGATAAAAAAATGGAAGTTGAAGATGTGAATGAAAAAAATTATAAAATTATTGAAATGCTTTCTCCGTTTGGTATTTCAAACCCTAAACCACTTTTTTATTTTCAAGATTTAAAAATTGAAGAATTTAGATATTTTGGAAAAGGACAACTACATTTGGAAGTTATTTTTAAGAAAGAAAATAGTGAGAGTGTTAAGGCAATTAGTTTTTTTGCCAAAGATAAAAAAGACAAACATAACCTAGGGATAGGTAGTAAAATTAGTTTTGTGGGGTGTATTGAAAAGAATATTTTTCGTGGAAGATCAGAAATAAGATTAAGAATTGTGGAAATTTTATAGATTATGGTTGTAATTAATATTACTAATTTAATTATCAATAAGTTTCGCGATAGCGTAGTTTATTGATAATTATTAATAAACTTAAACCATTTTTAAATATAATTTAAGATTTAGAATTATAGGGTTTTGCTAATTTGAAAGTTTTAACTGATTTTTCAAGTTTTATTTTTTCTAAATAATCTAGAAAATCTTTTGGTAATGGAGATGGACCAACCCAAACACTTTTTTGAATCATAATATAACCAAATTTTTTTAAATTCCAACGAAACCAATCCCTTTCCGCTTTTTGTGGCTCAGGAATATCGAACATAACAATAAGATTTTTAGGTTCATTTTTTGCAAAAGTAGATTCAAAATTTAATAATGATTCTGCTTTTCTTTTAATATATTTTTTCCCTAAATTAGTAACTTGCCAATTATTATCATTTTGTTTAATAAACCCATCTTTTTTCATTTTAGACAATGTTGTTTTTATTGAATTTGGAGAATATTTCTTAAATTGAGGTATACCTAAAAGATTAACCCTAACACCTTTATAATTTAAAGAAGTTTTTTCTATTTCATTTAATATTTTTTCTATAATAGTCATGTTTATATTTTATTTTATAAATTTACTATTGTCAATAAATTTCGCTATCGCAAAGTTTGTTGACAATACATTTATTAAAAATATGATACAATAATTAAGTGCAAAAGTTTACAATATTCACTGATGGAAGTTCACTTGGAAATCCAGGGCCGGGAGGTTTTGGGGCGATTATCTGTGATTCAGAAAAAAATAAAATAAATGAACTTGGTGGAATGGAAAAACATACTACTAATAATCGAATGGAGATACGGGCTGTTGTAGAAGCACTTTTATATTTAGGAAATAAAAAAGGAGATGTTTTAATATATATAGATTCAGCCTATGTTTTAAACGGAATAACTAGTTGGATTTATGGTTGGGAAAAAAATAATTGGATCACAAAAGACAAAAATGAAGTTTTGAATAAAGATTTATGGCAAGAACTTTCTTTAGTTAATAAAAAGAGATTAAAGTTAGGCAAGATAAAATGGGAGAAAATAAAAGGGCACAGTGGAGTAGATGGAAATGAAAGGGCTGATGTTATCGCTACGAGTTTCGCTATGATGAAACCAGTTGAATTATATGAAGGAAAACTAAAAGACTATGAAGAAAAATTTGAAATTTATTTTCATGATATTGTAAGCAAAAAAAAACCACCGACAAAAAATAAGAAAAATATTGGGCCAGCCTACTCATATCTCAGTTTAATTAAAGGGAAAATTTATAAATGGAAAACTTGGGCAGAGTGTGAGAAAAAAGTTAAAGGAGTTTCTGGAGTAAAATATAAAAAAGCAAAAAGTGCTGAAGAAGAAAAAGAAATTTTAAAGGAATGGGGTTTTTAGAGTATAAAGTTATAAAGTAAAAAGTTTATAAAGTTAGATGAATCCTAATAAACTTTACATTTTTGTGATAGGTTTTGCCCTGGGCATTTTGTTTCGGTCATTTTTTAATTTAGGATGGTCAGTTATTATTTTTCTAGCTCTGATTTCAGTGATAGTTTTTCTGCTCCATTTTTTGTTTAAAGAAACACAAAAGCCAGCTTTTTTTATAGCTATTTTTCTAATAGCTTTAAGTTTAGGAATTTTAAGGTTTCATATTTCTGATTTAAATAATGGAGATCAGGTTTTAAACAATTCTATAAATTCAAAAGTTTCTTTAATTGGAACAATAAATGATGAGCCAGATCAAAGAGATAAAAATATAAAACTAGAAGTTAAATTAGAAAATGTCGTTGTTGAGAATAAAGAAATTCTCGTAAACTCAAAAGCCTTAATTACAACTGAAATGTTTCCGACTTTTTATTATGGGGACCGAATACAAATAAACGGAACCTTAAAAATTCCATCAAACTTTGAAAATGAAAATGGCCAGACTTTTGATTATGTTTCATATTTAAGAAAAGATGGAATTTTTTATCAAATCAATTATCCAAAAATTGAAATTATTTCTCGTGGAAATGGAAATTTTATAATGCGTGGACTTTTAGGATTAAAAAATGGATTTTTAAATATTATTTCAAGAACAATTCCTGACCCAGAAGCATCTTTTATGGGAGGAATTTTACTTGGAACAAAGCAATCGCTGGGTGATGATTTGAAACAAGATTTTGTGAAAACTGGAACAATTCATGTGATTGCTTTATCTGGTTATAACGTGACAATTGTTGCAGAAAATATAATGAAGTTTTTTGGCTTTTTGCCAATCACCCTTTCTATTTATTTTGGGATTGGGGCAATAATTTTATTTGCCTTAATGACTGGTGCTGGTGCGACAGTAATTCGTGCATCACTTATGGCGATACTAGTATTAGTTGCTCGTTTACTTGGTAGAAGTTCAAATATTACCAGAGCAATTTTTATTGTTGGATTTTTGATGCTTTTGCAAAATCCGTGGATTTTGGCTTTTGATGTATCTTTTCAACTTTCATTTTTAGCGACAATTGGAATTATTTATTTAACACCAAGGGTTGAAAAACACTTAATGTTTTTACCAAAAAAATTTGGTTTACGAGAATTAGTCTCAGCAACCCTAGCCACTCAATTTTTCGTTTTACCTTTCATTTTATATAAGATGGGAATTCTTTCCATTGTTTCATTACCAGCAAACTTACTTATCCTTCCATTTATTCCAGCCACTATGCTTTTTGGACTTTTGACCGGGGTTTTTGGTTTTGTTTCGACAATTTTAGCTTTTCCATTTTCATCAATTTCATATTTATTACTTCACTATGAACTTTTTGTAGTTAAATTTTTAGCCTCACTTGGTTTTTCTTCGATTACAATTAATAAATTCCCATTGATTTTAGTTTTAATAATTTATCTAGCTTTGGGATTTTATTTATTAAAACCATATTTAAAAAGTTATAAAGTAGAAAGCATGCCCCGTAGTTAAAAATTTATACATTCGATAAATTTTTATACTACCAGGGTTTATAAAGTCATATGGAAAAATTTAGAAAATTTTTATTGCCGATTTTAATTTTAACACTGGTTATTGGTGGAATTTTTATTTGGCGAGAAATCTATGTTACAGAAAACAATACTAATTTAAAAGTTTATTATTTGGATGTGGGACAAGGAGATAGTATTTTTATTGAAGCACCAAATGGTTATCAAATTTTAATTGATGGTGGTCCTGATAAAAAAGTTTTAAGAAAATTAAGTGAAGTAATGCCATTTTATGATAGAACCATTGATGCAATAATTGTTTCTCATTCAGACAAAGATCATATCGGCGGACTTCCTTTTGTTTTAAAGAATTATAAAGTTGGGAAGATTTTAGAATCTGGAAATACCTCTACTTCTAAAGTTTATGCTGAATTAGAAAATCTAATAAATACTCAAAAGATTTCACTTTTTGGTTTTAAAAAACAAAAAACAGAAAAAATTTTAGCAAGGACAGGGCAAAAAATTATTTTGGATCAAAAAAATAGTATTCATTTAGATATTTTATTTCCTGATAGAGATGTTTCTGATCTAGACAGCAATGAATCTTCTGTTGTTGCCAAGCTTATTTATGGAAATGAATCATTCTTGTTTACTGGCGATTCGCCCAAAATTACAGAGGCTTATATGTTTAATCATTATAAAAATTCTTTACAAGCTAGTGTTTTAAAATTGGCTCACCACGGATCAAAAACCTCAAGCAGTGAATTATTTCTAGAATCTGTAAATCCGCAATATGCAGTTATTTCTTCAGGTAAAAATAATTCTTATGGGCATCCACATAAAGAAACATTAGATAGACTTCAGAAACGAGGAATTAATTATTTTAACACCGCTGATGTCGGAACAATTGAGTTTGAAACAGACGGGGAGATTCTAAAAATAAAATAATAAAAAACTCTATATAAATAGAGTTTTTTATTATAAAGTGAATTTTATTTTATTAAACCAGCTTTTTTTAGAGTAACATAAGCACCGTTTTTGTTTATTGTCCTGATTCCTGTTGTTGAGATATTTACAGTTACGGTTTTATTTAATTCTGGAACAAAGATTCTTTTCTTTTGCATATTAGGATATTTTCTAACTTTTCCTGTCGGGTTAAATTTTGTAGCACGAACACGATTACTGTATCCTCCAGTAACTTTTGATCCTTTTTTAGATATTGCACAAGTTTTTGCCATAAAATAATGAGCGTAGCGAATATATTTTATGAGCACCCCGCCCTAATTTTGATGCTCAATCTATCTATCTTTAAAATTTATAATTTACTTAATTCATTTCGTTTACCACCTTAATCTAAATGTCAAAATTAGGGCGGGGTCGCCATACGAATTTTTATTATTTTGTTAAATTATGTTAACATAAGAGACAATCATATGCAAGTAATAGATATTATATTTAAAGTAGTGATACTTATTATGTCTGTGGTAATTCATGAAATATCTCATGGATATGCAGCAAAATATTGTGGCGATGAAACAGCAGAAAGAGCTGGAAGATTAACTTTGAACCCACTAAAACATATAGATCCTATTGGCTCAGTTGCAGTGCCTTTCATTTTTGCCTTAACAACGAACGGTGGGATTTTCGGTTGGGCTCGTCCAGTTCCTTATAATCCTGCTAATCTAAGAGATAGAAAATGGGGTACAGTAATTGTTGCTTCTGCTGGGGTAATATCCAATTTTATATTAGCTATAGTTTTAGGCCTCATAATAAGATTTTTCCCTGTTACAGATTCATTTAAAGGTATTTTAGAAATGATTGTTTTTATAAACATCTTACTTGGATTTTTTAATCTTATTCCTATTCCTCCACTTGATGGTTCAAAAATTCTTTTTTCTTTTCTCTCTTATAAATATAGAAAAGTTGAAATATTTTTAGAGCAGTATTCTATATTTGTCTTACTTTTCTTTATTTTTTTCCTTTGGCAATATTTTGCCCCTCTAATTTATGTTATTTTTCACTTTATAACAGGCGTCTAAAAATAAAAAACAACCCCCACTATGCTTTAGTGGGGGTTGTTTTTTATTTTTAGATTTTATATCTACTAATCTTTTTTCCAAAGTTCTTTCCATGCACTAGTTTTTCTTAACCAAGGGCAAGCCATCATTGCAAAATATGTTGAAATAACCAATATGAAAGACGCTTCAATTAAATTTATTTCATAAAGATTTTGCAACATATAAAAGAAGTAATAAGTAACCCATACCCAAAGAGCAAATTCGACAATAGACCAAAAACAATCTTTAGTTTTCATATTTTTAATTTTTACCTGTCCCAGCCAAAGGCGGGTAAATATTACAGGTGATTTCTCGTAGACTTAAGAAATCAATTTTTAAAGTTTGTAAACTCGATCTTTGTCCTAATTCTACTCTTTTTAGTGTTTTTGGGGAAGATTTCAAGGGTTATTATCCACAAAAACTTACCCACACACTTATTTATTGTTGTTTTTAATAGAATTAGAAAAAATTTGAGCTTAAAAAAGCCACCCAACAGTAAAATAAGTGTGCGGGCTTGCTTTTTTTTACTTAAAATAGTAAAGTAATTCTTACTAGTCTTTCGAGACTGATTGTTTAATTATGCCAACAGTAAATCAATTAATTAAAAAAGGAAGAAAGAAAGTTTCAAAGAAATCTAAAGCGGTTGCACTTGCAAGCGGTTTTAATAGTATTAAAAATAGACCAGTAAAATACAATGCTCCATTCAAAAGAGGTGTGTGTATTAAAGTTACAACAACAACTCCTAAAAAGCCTAACTCAGCTCTTCGAAAGATTGCCAGAGTTCGTCTTACAAATGGACAAGAGGTTACCGCGTATATTCCAGGAATTGGTCACAATCTACAAGAACACTCAGTTGTAATGTTAAGAGGCGGAAGGGTTAAAGACCTAATCGGGGTAAGATATCACATTGTGAGAGGAGTTTTGGACACTACAGGAGTTGAAAATAGAAGACAAAGCAGAAGTTCTTATGGTGCAAAAAGACCAAAGAAAGGAGATAAAAAATAATTAATCCTAACGCTTATAGCTGGCGTGACGGACAATAAAAAATGAGAAGAAAAGTAAAAAATAGAAATATCGCCCAGCCAGACTTAGTTTATAATTCACAAAAATTATCTAAGTTTATAAATTGCTTAATGTGGTCAGGAAAAAAGAATGCCGCTAGAAAAGCAGTTTATCAAGCATTTGAAATAATAAAAGAAAAAACAGGAAATCCAAATCCTCTTGAGGTTTTTGATTTAGCCATAAAAAATGTTGGTCCTTTACTTGAAGTAAGAACAAAAAGAGTTGGAGGTGCTAACTATCAAATTCCAAAAGAAGTAAGACCAGAAAGAAGACTTACTCTTTCAATGAGATGGATTATTGCCGCAGCTAGAGCAAAAAAGGGTTTATCAATGGATAAAAGAATTGCAGATGAATTAATCCTAGCAAGTAAAAACGAAGGAGCAGCTATTAAGAAAAGAGACGATACTCATAAAATGGCTGAAGCCAACAAAGCATTCGCTCACTTTGCTTGGTAATCTTAATTTAAATAATTTAAAAATCCCCCGCAAAGGCCGACACGCCTCTGGTGGGGGATTTTTTAAAATATTGACAAAATATATCTATGATGTAATGTGTAGATAGATTTGAAATTTGATAAATATTAATTAAATGGCTACTGAAACTACCGACAAATTGTTTGATATTTTTGAAAACAATAAAGTAAAAGTTTTGTCTCATGGCAAGAAAAAAGCAGGAGAATGTCTTAAAAGTTACACTTCTTACATAAACAGTGTTTACCGCAAAAAACTGTCTTTAGTAAAAAGGGAATTATTGGCTCAAGGGTTATTTATTGGTTCTTATGATCCGGGCCCAGAAGAACACCATCTTAAAGTTTTCAATCTTAACTATAATGTTGATTTTAATGCTCTTCATCTTTCTTTAAAAAAAGTAGAAGAATCAGCCGTGATTTTAATATTGGCCGAAAGTTACCGCATGGCCTGTAAGAGTTTTGAAAACGATCCGGCCCGTAGTAATCGTTCTAAGGCAAATATTACTTCATTTTTGCTTTGTACTTTGTACGGAGTAAAAAAAGAATACATAGCTTTTGACCGTGGGCTCTGTGGTTATTATGCACGATTTTTAAAAAATTATTGGATTCCAGCCTTTGAAAAATTATATGATTAATTTCTCTCAATTTTGTTCTTTAAAAACCGTTCCAACTCAGGTTGGAACGGTTTTTAATTTGCCCCGAGCTCATTTACGGGTTTTGACAAATATCTCTAGAAATATAAGATAAAGGAAGAAAAATTTAATAGTTAATAATATGAACTATGATGACCAAATAAAATTAGCTCAAGCTATCTTTTCTGGTGCCATACTAGATAAAAATGGTTATCGTGGTTGCCCTAGGTGTGGTTCAAGAAATTTAACACATGATGGATGTGCCCCTGATGAGGGATATATATCTTGCGATATATGCGGTTATTCGATTAGTGGTAATGATCCATACGAAATGGTTAATAGATGGAATCTACTTTCTCGAGACTCGTTTCAATTAAAGATTGTTTTTGATTAACTTCAAAGCCGGATAATTCCGGCTTTTGTCTTACCCTGAGCCTGTCGAATGGTTTTGACAAAATACCAATAAAATATTAATCTTAGGGCAGAAAAGTAAATTGAGTAAGACATTATGGAAATAGCACAAATAGATAAAACCATTAAAAGACTAGACAAAGAAGATGGGGATGAAGCAAGAAACCGGAAATTAGATCTTTGTTTTGATCTTATGAGAAAATATTCAAACATTGCTAAAGATTTTAGGTCGGAAGAAGACCATAGGGCACTAAGCTTTGCTGTAAAAGTTTTGGATAAAAATGTCTTTAAGTGCAAAGACAGAATAAAAGATTTCATAAAAAATGAACAAATGAGTATTCCAAACTCTTTACGCCTTGTTCTTGGACAAATTATTTTGTCTTAAATAATGTAGTAGATCTTTTTTAAAAGCCGGGAATAGCCCGGCTTTTGCTTTGCAAAAAAAACGTCTTTGTTGTATATTATTTCTAGCGCATTAGCGCTTTTTAAAATTAATTTACACTAGAAACTAGAACCTAGCTACTAGAACCTAATTTATCATGGAAAGAGATTACCCTTTAGAAAAAGTTAGAAATATAGGAATTATTGCTCACATTGATGCTGGAAAAACCACCACCACAGAGCGTGTTTTATTCTATACCGGAGTATCACACAAGATAGGTGAAGTTCATGACGGAGAAACTACAACCGACTGGATGGAACAAGAGCGCGAAAGGGGTATTACAATTACCTCAGCTGCTGTTACTTGCTTCTGGACTCCGACTTATGCTGATCTAAAAGATAAAAGTAAAAAACATCGTTTTAATATTATAGATACCCCAGGACACATTGATTTTACTGTAGAGGTGAAGCGATCTTTAAGAGTACTCGATGGAGCTGTTGTTGTTTTTGATGGAGTTGCGGGTGTTGAACCTCAATCAGAGACCAACTGGCGTTACGCTGACGAAGCTAAGGTTCCCAGAATTTGTTTCATAAATAAACTTGATCGTACAGGTGCATCTTTTGAATATTCCTACAAAACTATTTTAGACAGACTTACAAAAAAGGCAGTAAGAGTTCAAATTCCTATTGGTCTTGAAGAAAAGCACGAAGGAGTTGTAGATCTTTTGAAAATGAAAGCTTATTATTTTGAAGGTGATATGGGAAATCAAGTTATTGAAAAAGAAATTCCAGAAAACATGCTTGAAGAGGCGAAAAAATATCACAATGAACTTATGGAAAAAATTGTTGAACAAGATGACCAAACAATGAATGATTATTTGGAAGGAAAAATTCCAGATATGGAAATTTTGAAAAAATTATTAAGAAAAGGGGTAATTACAAATGAAATTTTTCCAGTTTATGCAGGCTCAGCTTTAAAAAACAAAGGTGTGCAATTGGTACTCGATGGTGTTGTTGATTATTTACCATCACCACTTGATATTCCTCCAATAGAAGGGACAGATCCAGACCACGATGATGCACCGGTGATAAGAAATGCTTCTGATTCAGAACCTTTTTCTGCGCTAGCTTTCAAAGTGGCTACTGACCCATTCGTAGGGCAAATTATTTTCTTTAGAGTTTATTCAGGAACACTTGAATCTGGTTCTTATGTTTACAATCCAAGAACAAAAAACAAAGAAAGAATTGGTAGAATTTTAAGAATGCATGCAAACGATAGAGAAGAAGTGAAAAAAGTTTTTGCAGGGGAAATTGCAGCTGCTGTTGGTCTTAAAGATACAATTACTTCAGATACTCTTTGTGATGAAGATCATCCAGTTGAATTAAATAGAATTGTTTTCCCTGAACCAGTTATTAACCTTCGTATTGAACCAAAAACAAAAGCTGACCAAGAAAAAATGGGAATGGCTTTGAACAGACTTGCTCAAGAAGACCCAACTTTCAAAGTTACAACTGATCAAGAAACTGGCGAAACTATTATTGCTGGAATGGGAGAATTACACTTGGAAATTATTGTTGATCGAATGAAAAGAGAATTTACTGTTGATGCAAATGTTGGTAAACCGCAGGTTGCTTACCGAGAAACAATTTTAGGAGAATCTGAAGCAGAAGGCAAGTATATTAAACAGTCAGGTGGACGCGGAAACTACGGTCACGTTAGAATTAGAATTAAGCCGATGAAAATTCTTACTAAGGAAGAAATTGAAAAACTTCCTAAGAATACAAAAAGATCTGGTGCATTTGAATTCATTAATTCTATTAAGGGAGGAGTTGTTCCACAAGAATATATTCCTGCTGTTGAAAAAGGTTTGAAAGAAGGATTAGATAGAGGTGTTATGGCAGGATTTAGAATGGTTAATGTTTCTTGTGAACTTTATGATGGAAGTTATCACGAAGTTGACTCAAATGAAATGGCTTTCAAAATTGCATCTTCAATGGCGGTGCAAGATGCTTGTAGACGAGCAAGACCTGTTATTTTGGAGCCAATGATGAAAGTAGAAGTTGTTACACCAGAAAAATTCATGGGAGATATTACTGGAAACTTATCATCAAAACGAGGACTCATTGAAGGAATGGAAGATCGTGGAATGAGTAAAGTTTTAAATGCTGTTGTTCCTCTTTCAGAAATGTTTGGTTATATGACAGGACTTCGTTCAATGACTGAAGGAAGAGCCAGTTTTACTATGGAATTTTTAAGATACGATGTTGTGCCTACAAACGTTGCGGACACAATTATTGCTTCAAGAAAATAGGGCAAGTTGTAAAGTAGAAAGTTCATAAAGCATGTCCCGTAGTAAATTTTAAGTACATTCGATTTAAAATTTTACTTCTGGGATTATAAAGTAGAAAATAAAATCATAAATAGAAAAAATCCTCCGACCCATGTCGGAGGATTTTTTCTTTATCAGATACTAAAATTCCCGCTTTGTGCGGGAATTTTTTAGAAATCCATATTTGCGTCAACATTTAAGTTGAGCAATTTATCCATAATTTGGTTAAAAGAAAAAAAAGTTTTAAATACTTTAAAAGTATCTTCTTTTTTGTTTCTTATAATTTCATTTACTCCGCGGATTTTTTTTACCTTTTTTTCACTAATAAGATCATTTTCGCGGATATAAATATATGTTGTGTCAGGGTCGCCTCCTGTATTACATAAGACAAGATCAACTTTCATTTCAGTCAAATCTTTTTTGAAATCAAGGTAATAAACCATAGCATATTTTCTTTTTGATGGCATGAGGATAAATTTAAAAACTTTTCTATTTTTACATTATATCTTTCAAAAATGATTGTCAATTTTTTCTTCCCATGCTAGTTTTAAATCAGAAAAGTAAAAAATATTGAAAAAATGAAAATTCACACAACTAAAAAGAATTTACTTTATGCAAACACTTTGTGTGGATTAAACCCAAATAAAAAATATTTTTTAAAGGGTCATTCTAATGACAAGGTTTTACCTGTTAATTGCAAAAGCTGTCTAAAAATTTTAAAAAAAAGAAAAAGCGTTAATTAAACCCCCATTCGGGGGTTTTTAAATTTTGTATTGCAATTTAGAATCTCTATGGTAATGTTAAAGCAGAAAAGTAAATTAAATTGATTTTATATGGCAGACAATAAAGAAGAACAGAAAATCCATGTTCAATCCTATGGGTATCCAGGTATTTCAATAAAAGGATTCACAACGGAAGAGTATGAAAAAATTATGGGGTCACTTTGGACCGGCAACTATTTCATCAGGGTTGTGAACGGCAGACTGGATGCAGTCCCGGTTTGGGAAAAATTACCAGACCCAAAAACGGACGATAAAATGCTCCTTTTTTGGAGAGAAGCAACTGATGGGCAAATGTCTCAAGTCCGTCTTCCATTTAATGAGATTATTTTTGATAATAATGCGTCATTATATTCTCCAATCATTGATATTCAACATCTTTGTGGACATTACTACACAAAAGAAGGGTACAGAGAGAATGTTGAAAAGCTTGAGTCCTATGGATTTGAGTGCTTGCGATCAAAAAGAGATAATAATGGGACATTTTATGAAATATGGCACCTAAGTCTTTGTTTGGCAAAAGGTGAATTAAAAATAAAAATTTTAGAATCAATTATTAATTTACAAGATACAGGAGATCAAATAGCTGATTTTAAAATAAAAAATGAAAAAAAACTTAATGCTGCTCTCAGTTTTTTAAGAGAAGCAGTAAGTTTTGGAACACTAGATGTTTCTGTTCAAAGATTAGCTATGCCTAATCCTGATTGATTAATGCTCTTTAATGAAAACCCCTCCGACCTTGCGTCGGAGGGGTTTTTGAATTTTAGGTCTAAAAATAAGGGTTTATTAAAGAAATTTATCTATTGACATTTAAAACTCAAAATGCTATAATTGTGGAAGATAACTAAATAAGAACCTTAAATTTTTAACTCATGAAAAGATTACTTAAATCAGGCATTGTTGGTACCATTTTTGCTGGGGGTATTATTCTTGGTTGTATTGCCACAACCTTTATTCTAAATTTGAATTTAAAACCCGGTATTTACATTTTTTCTAATGGCGAGTACACCAAAGTGGAAAGTCACAGTATCCCGCAACTTTGTTCACTGGATAGCTTTGCAAAAGAATCCGACTCAATGAAAATTGAATTTTGTGGCCTCATAAGCATTAATCAATGTTATGATGACATAAGAATTTTGGGCAAGGATACCTTTCATCTTTTAATTTCAAAAGATGATTCAGGGGATATTTTTACTACAAATATTCTTGTTAAAGATCGGGAAGATTATGTTACCGCATCAGGGAAGGCAGAAGTTTTAACTGATGGTAGTAAAACAATTTTCAAAAAAGGGGCGGAATTGTCTATGAAAAAAGCTCTCGCTAGTTTCATTGATTATTAATCAATCCGGCTACAATGTTCTTTCTAAAAACCCCCAACCCGGGGGTTTTTGAATTTTATATTGCAATTTAAAATTTATATGGTAATGTTAAATCAGAAAAGTAAATTAAATAATTGAAATATGACCGAATTCCTAATTATAGGGTCATTTTATGATCCTAAAGATGTTTATTCCGAGACATTTAACAAGATAAAAAAAGGACTTTTTGTCGGGACTATAAATGTCGATTTCGTAACAAAACAAAAAGATGGAAATCCTTTCAGTGGGCAAATCGAAGATTCTTATGGTTCTGCTATGATCAAAGGAACTATATCTGATACAGGAATGTCTTTTTCTAAAAAATACCTTGACGGTATTTTTGGGAAGACGGATCATGAAGTAAAATATGATTTTCTTTCAAAGAATTTTGGTCGTTTTCCTTGTGGTTATACAGGGAAATGGATTACTAATGACGAAATCCCAATGAAGGGAGAAGCTAAGTGTTCTTTGCATGAAATAATATAATGCTATTTTTATTAAAAACCCTCCGGCTCAGGTCGGGGGGTTTTCTGTTTTTAATTTTACTCCGTAGTGAATTTTAGTAATGTCCCGATCAAAATTGGGACGCATTTTTAATGCACTACTAAAATCTACTACAGGGTGTTATAATTTAAGTATTAATAATTTATTTAAACCATAGGCTTATTAGTCTTGGTCTGAAAGTAAAATATATGAATAAAAATAAAGGTTTTGCGCCAATTTTAATAGTTTTAGTAGTTGTAGCATTGTTAGTTGTCGGTGGAGTAATGTATTTTTCAGGTAAAAATTCTGATAAATTAGCACAAGACAAGGATAATGTTCTCAATACAGATAATAATTTAGATAATAAAGACCAAGGGGGTATTCAAACTCTTAGTAATTGTGGTTTTACAATAAATTCTCCTGTTCCAAATTCTACAATTTCCTCAAACGTACCAGTAGTTTTTAATGGAGTTGTAGATAATACAAATTATCAAACAACAGGATGTAGGTGGACCATGTTTGAAGGAGAAGCGGGAACAGCTCAACTTTATTATCAAAATGGGAATAATTGGGGGCCAATAGGAATTATTAATCTAATTCCTGTTTCAAACTGGATGACACTTGGGCCAGTACCTTTTACCGCGTCAGTCATCTTTAATAACGGCGGTATTGGACTTCAATCTGGAACACTAATGAAAGTAGTATTTACTGAAAATGATCCTTCAGGGGCAACTCCTGATACTTTGGAATTTCCTCTTGTGCTTCAATAGATAAACTATATTTACTGATTAAACTAAGGATCATCCCGAGGTAGGTTTTAAGGTTTTTGGTTTAAAAAATACCCGAGATTTTTGTAAAAATCTCGGGTATTTACTTGTCCACAAGATATTCAGTAAAAAGAGCCCTAAAAATTTGACTATTTTATTTATTTCAGCTATTATCTAATCCATATTGTGTTTTTGTATTTATTAGTTAATCAATATTAGCTAGTAGTTATTATTTAGTATTCAGTTCTCGATTATTAAATTGTAGTTATTAGCTCAAAAATTTTATGGCAGAAGAATATAAAAGAGATAAACCACACGTAAATGTGGGAACCATTGGTCACGTTGACCACGGTAAGACAACATTAACAGCAGCGATCACTCATACCTTAGATATGGCAAAGGCTCAAGGTTATGGCGCTAGAGTAGAAGCTGTCGATAAAATCGATAATGCTCCAGAAGAAAAGGCAAGAGGAATTACAATTGCTCTTCACCACTCTGAGTATGAAACTCCAACTAGACACTATGCTCACATAGATGCTCCAGGGCACGCTGACTATATTAAAAATATGATCACTGGTGCTGCTCAAATGGACGGTGCTATTTTGGTTATTGCAGCAACTGATGGAGTTATGCCTCAAACAAGAGAGCACGTTTTACTTGCAAAACAAGTTGGTGTGCCAAAAATGATTGTTTTTCTAAATAAGTGCGATATGGTTGAAGATAAAGAACTTATTGATCTAGTTGAAGAAGAAGTTAGAGAACTTCTTACAAAACAAGGATTTGACGGGGCAAGTGCGCCTATTATAAAAGGTTCAGCACTTAAAGCTTTGGAATCAAACGATTTGACAAATGAATGGTCACAAAAGATTATGGAACTTGTTAATGCTCTCGATACTTGGATTCCACTTCCAGTAAGAGAAACCGACAAACCCTTCCTTATGCCTATTGAAGATATATTCTCAATTGAAGGTAGAGGAACAGTTACTACTGGTAAAATAGCAAGGGGTATTGTAAAGGTTGGAGAAGAAGTTGAAATTGTTGGTATTAAACCAACAGTAAAAACAACTGTTACTGGTATTGAAATGTTCAATAAGTCTCTAAAAGAAGGTATGGCAGGAGATAACGCTGGAATACTTCTAAGAGGAACAAAGAAAGAAGACCTAACTAGAGGACAAGTTTTAGCAGCAGTTGGTTCTGTTACTCCACATACAGACTTTGAAGCAGAAGTTTATATTTTGAAAAAAGAAGAAGGAGGTCGTCACACACCGTTTTTCACAGGTTACAAGCCTCAATTCTATATCAGAACAACAGACGTTACTGGAGAAGTTACTCTTGCAGCAGGAACCGAAATGGTTATGCCAGGAGATACAGCAACTTTCACTGTAAAATTAGTTGTACCGATTGCACTTGAAGCTCAAATGAATTTTGCTATTCGTGAAGGAGGTAAGACAGTTGGAGCAGGAGTTGTAACAAAAATTATTGCTTAATTTAAAAAAGCGAAATTTATAGTTCTTTAATATAAAGTCATGCCTACAACAAAAACAAAAACAACAAAACCTAAAGTAGTGAAGGAACATAAAGAAAAAGAAGTGAAAGAAAAAAAAATAAAAGTTTCAAAAGTAGCTACTGCAACAAAGAAAGAAGAAGGTGCAATATTACGCATTAGAGTTAGAGCATATGAGAGTAAAATTCTCGATGCTTCAGTAAAGCAGATTATGGATACAGCAATGCGTTATGATGCAAAAATTATTGGTCCAACACCTCTTCCTACTGAAATAAAAAAATATACAGTTAATAGATCAACTTTTATTTATAAGAACTCACGAGAACAATTTGAGATTCGTATACATAAAAGGTTAATCGATATTATGAGTCCGTCTCAGAAAACAATTGAAGCATTAACAAACTTAAGTTTGCCTTCAGGGGTTGATATTGACGTAAAAATGATTTAAGAGAAAATTAATGACTGAAAGGAATGTAATTTTCCTTACCCAGCACTAATTTTAATTTAGTGTACGTGGGTTTCCGTTTGTTATCATTTGCCTTTTTTCAGAAAAATAGTAAGATAAGACAATTATAAAATTAGTGCTGGGTCATTATTTTTATAGTCATTGCATTCCTTAAAAATATATGAAATTTATCCTTGGAAAAAAACAGAATATGAGCCAGTATTTTGATGAAGATGGAAAAGTTACTCCAGTAACGGTTATTGAAGCTGGTCCAATCACAATTACTCAACTAAAAAACAAAGAAAAAGATGGCTATGTGGCTGTTCAAGTTGGATATGATGATCAAAAAGAAAGTAGACTAACGAAAGCAAAAATTGGTCATTTAAAAGGAACTGGATCGTTTAAAACATTACGAGAGTTTCTTGTTGATGAGGAAATGTTAGGAAATATGAAAACTGGGGATAAAATTGAACTTTCTGTTTTTTCAAAAGGAGATAAAGTTGAAGTTTCAGGAATTTCAAAAGGAAAGGGTTTCCAAGGTGTTATAAAAAGACACGGTTTTCATGGAGGACCAAGAAGTCACGGTCAAAAACACTCAGAACATGAAGCAGGGTCAATTGGTGGTGGACTTCGAAATCGTGTTCCAAAAGGAATGCGAATGGGAGGAAGAATGGGAAGTGATACGGTAACAGTGAAAAATCTTAAAGTAATTGATATTGATTTAGAAAATAATTTAATTTTAATTAAAGGAGCAATTCCCGGAAGAAGAGGAACTCTTGTAAAAATATTAGGATAGTTACAGAAATAAAATGAAAAAAGAATCAATCAAAAAAGAAAAGAAAGCTCAAAAAGAGACAGTTGTAAAAGAAGGAAAAGTTTCTAGTCTTTCTGCTTCTATATATAATCAAACAGGAAAAGAAACAGGTAAAATAAGTTTGCCTGCTAATATTTTTGGATTAAAATGGAATGCTGATTTGGTCCATCAAATAGTTACAAGTATTCTTTCAAATAAAAGAGCAGGAACAGCTGACACAAAAGGGCGCGGAGAAGTTCGTGGTGGAGGTAAAAAACCATGGAAACAAAAAGGAACAGGACGAGCAAGACACGGATCATCCAGATCTCCTATTTGGAAAGGTGGAGGTGTTACTCATGGTCCTCTTGCAGAAAAAAATTATAAAAAGAAAATAAATAAAAAGATGATGGTCAAGGCTCTTTATGTTGTTCTATCAGAAAAAATGAAGAAAAATGAAATTCTTTTTATTGATCAAATTTCAATTAAAGAAATAAAAACAAAAAGTGCAAAAGAAATTATAGAAACACTCGCAAAAGTTTCTGGTTTTGAAAAACTATCTACTAAAAGAAAAAATGCTGCTATTATTACAATTTTTGGTAAGGATAAAACCATAGATAAAAGTTTTAACAATCTGCCTTCTGTCAGTTTGATTGATTTTAAAAACATAAACCCGCTTGATATTATGAATAGTAAATATCTTATAGTTGCAAACCCAGAAGAAAGCATAGCCTTTTTAAAAGGCAAGTTATAAAGTAGAAAGTTCATAAAGTTATAAAGTAAAACAATGCCAACAGAAAAAAAAGTAAAAAATAATACAGACAAAAAAGAAGTGAAAGAAAAGTCACCGGTTGTTTTTAGTAAAAAGGATTATTCTCTTATTTTAAAAGAACCAAGAATTACCGAAAAGGCAACAATGTTAAGTGAAAATGGAGCCTATACTTTTAATGTTCCAAAAGATACAACAAAAAACGAAATTAAAAAAGCGATTTTTTCCATATATAAAGTTTCACCTGAAAAAGTAAGAGTTGTTACTATTAAAGCTAAAAATATTATTTTTAGAGGGAAAAAAGGAACAAAGAAGGGTGGAAAGAAAGCTTATGTTTATCTTAAAAAAGGTGACAAAATTGATTTTGTATAAAAATATTTAAATAATTATGAAAAAGTATAATCCAAAAACACCATCACGAAGACAAATGACAACCGTTTCTTACGGAGAATCTTTAACAGTATCAAAACCAGAAAAATCTCTAGTAAAAGGTTTTAAAAGAAGTGTAGGAAGAAATAATCAAGGAAGAATAACAACTCAACACAAAGGTGGTGGGCATAAAAGACTTTTTAGAGATATAGATTTTAGACAGGAAAAAATTGATATTCCAGCAACAATAAAGACTATTGAATATGATCCAAACAGATCAGGTTTTATAGCTTTAGTTTTTTATAAGGATGGAGAAAAAAGATATATTTTAGCTTCAAAAGGGATGAAAGTTGGTGATGTAATAGTTTCTTCGGAAAAGGCTCCACTTACAGAAGGAAATAGGCTACCGCTCAAAGTTATTCCAGTTGGTACATTTGTATATAATATTGAATTAAAACCAAAGGGAGGGGCAAAAATCGCACGAGGAGCAGGTATATTTGCTCAAGTAATTGCAAACAACGAAGGATATACACACATTAAAATGCCATCTTCTGAAGTAAGAAGAGTAACAGAGAATTGTTGGGCATCTATTGGAAGAGTTTCAAACGAAGAATCAAAACTTGTTAACTTTGGAAAAGCAGGAAGATCAAGATGGAAAGGAATCAGGCCAACAGTTAGAGGTTCTGCTATGAACCCAGTTGATCACCCATATGGTGGAGGTGAAGGAAGACAAGGAAGGGGAACAAAACGACCAAAAACAAGACATGGTAAAATTACAGGAGGTAGAAAATCAAGAAAACCAAAGAAATACTCAAATGTTTTCATTGTATCAAGAAGAAAGACTGGAAAATCTAGAAAATCTCAATAAATTAAATAAAAAACCGCCATTTGGCGGTTTTTTACAATAAGAACTTTATTATTTTATCACTAGTATATGGAATTTATCTATTAAAAATAGACAAACTGCTAATGTTCCAGCGATGAAAAAAAAGATCCAAGATATGTTCTTAAAAAAAGAGTATTCTCTTTTGTAAGAATTAATAATTTCTTCTCCCAATTTCTTCTTTTCTGCGTCATGTAACAGTGTTAAATAGTACAAAGTTGTTAGTGTAGAAACTATCAAAAGTGCTGCGCAGATAAGAAAGGCACCAATAATTACAACCATTTTATGTAATTTAAAGAATTTCTACCCCAAGATTACCTTTTGGGAGTTTATGTCAACCCGGCAGTGAGACTTGGAGATGTGCAAAGCACGGCTCTAAAAGAGCATCACCAAGCTCTACTGCCGGGTCAACCCCCCAAGATATTAATAGGTTTTTATATAAATAAAGTTGACACTATCTTTAAATTTGTTAAGATAACTAACAGGCTCAAAATAACCTAATCGTATTAGGTGGGCTTATTTTATTTTAATTTACAAATGACAAGATCACTTAAAAAAGGACCATACGTAGACGAAAGACTTCTAAAGAAAATAGAAGGCAAAAAACCGCTTGAAACCGGCGCTATTAAGACATGGTCAAGAGCCTGTCAGATATCACCAGAAATGGTTGGTTTTACTTTTGCTGTTCATAATGGGAAGCTTTTTATTGATGTTTTAGCCACTGAAGATATGGTAGGTCACAGACTTGGAGAATTTTCTGCAACAAAGAAATTCCTAAGACACGGAGGTAAAATGCAGAAAGAATTAGAACAAAAGAAAAAAGAAGCTGAAATAACTGCTGCTAAGGCTGCAAAGTCAACAACTGACACTAAGAAAAAATAATTTTAAATCATGAAAGCAATACTTAAAAACTACAGACAATCACCTAGAAAAGTTCGTTTAGTTGCGAATTTAATAAAAGGTAAAAACGTAAAAGTTGCAGAAACAGAACTTGATTTCTTAGTTAAAAGAGCAGCTCTTCCATTTAAACAACTTTTAAAATCAGCAATAGCTAACGCAAAGAATAATTTTGGAGCAAATGAAGATGAGCTTTATGTAAAAGAAGTCACAGTAGATAAAGGTGTTGTTTATAAAAGGTTTATGCCAAGAGCAAGAGGTTCAGCATCAAGAATTAATAAAAGAACAAGTCATCTTGTGATTACTCTTGGGGTAAGACAAGTAGGTACTAAAGAAACAAAGAAAGAAAAGAAGGTTGCAAAGAAAGCATTGAAAAAAGCTGAAAAAATTTTAAAACCTAAAAAAGATATAGAAAAGACCCACGCCAAGGCGGGGCAAGTTACCAAAAAATCAGTTAAGAAGCCGATTAAAAAGGCCAAATAATATTTATGTCAAAAGTTGTTCACCCATACGCACATAGGTTAGTAATTTTAAGAGGCTGGAAATCAGCTTGGTTTGCTGATAACAAAAAATATAAAGAATATTTAAAAGAAGATGTTTTAATAAGAAGATTTTTTGAAAAAAGATTGAGAACTTTTTATGTTTCAGTAGTGGAAATTGAAAGAAATCAAAAAACAACAAGAATAGTTATCAAAACTTCAAGACCTGGAATGATAATTGGTAGAAGTGGAGAAGGTGCTATTAAGTTGAAAGAAGATTTATTGAAAATGTTAAGAAAGGAAAAAATTACTTTAGGGGAAGATTTAAAAATTGATATTGTTGAAGTTACTGCTCCAGATTCTGATGCGCACATAGTTGCTTATTCAGTTGCAGAAGGATTAGAAAAAAGAATGCCTTATAGAAGAGTTTTGAAACAAACAATTGAAAAAGTAATGTCTTCAAGGGGAGTACAAGGAGTAAGGATATTACTTGCAGGAAGATTGGGAGGAGCTGAAATTGCTCGTTCAGAAGAATTAAAAAAAGGAAGTATTCCACTTCAAACTTTTAGAGCTGATGTTGATTTTGCAAGAGAAAAAGGACACTTACCTTATGGAGATATTGGAATTAAAGTTTGGATTTATAGAGGAGAAATTTTCGAAGATAAAAATAAGAAATAAAAATTATGTTATTCCCAAAGAAAGTAAAATTTAGAAAATGGCAAAGTGCTAGAAAGAATCCAAAAAAGATTTCTTCCACTACTTCAGCGAGAGGATCAAAAGTAAGCTTTGGTTCTTTTGGGCTTAAAGCTACAACTCCAGCAAGAATCAAGTCAAACCAAATTGAATCAGCTAGAAAGGCAATGACAAGAAAACTTACAAAAGCCGGAAAAGTTTGGATTAGAATTTTTCCTGATAGACCTTTTACACAAAAAGCAGCAGGGGTAAGAATGGGAAAGGGTAAAGGTGATCCACAGGGATACTGTGTTGAAGTAAGTGCTGGAAGAGTTATTTTTGAAGTTGATGGAGTTCCTGCAGAAATTGCAAAAGAAGCTTTACGAAAAGCTGGAACAAAATTACCAGTTAAGACGAAAGTTATAGCAAGAGAATAATTTTATGGCAAAAAATAAAATAGAACTTAAAAATACTGATTTACAAAAACTCTTAGAAGAAGAGAGACACAAGCTGAAAGCATTTAGATTTGGAGTTTCTGGAAGTAAGAGTAAAAATGTTAAAGAAGGAAAGACAATAAAAAGAAATATCGCTAGAATTTTAACTGAGATAACAAAACAAAAGAATAATAATCCTAAATCTGCATAGCAGATCGGACAAGAATAATTATGGCAAAAGAAATCAAAACAACAGAAAAAGAACAAAAAGGAAAAATTTTACAAGGTAAGATTGTTTCCGATAAAATGCAGAAAACTGTAGTTGTTTCTGTTGCTCGTTTTGTTAAACATCCAAAATATAAGAAATATTTAAAGATTAATAAACGTTACAAGGCACATGATGAAGAGAACATTCACAAAGTCGGTGAAGTTGTAAGAATAATAGAAACAAGACCAATTTCTAAAGATAAGAAATTTAAGGTCTTATAAAAATATGATACAACCAGAAACAGTAGTAAAAATAACAGACAATGCTGGAGGAAAAATTGGAAAAGTTTTCAAGATTCTTGGTAGTTCGAAAAAAAGATATGCACAAATCGGCGATCTTGTTGTTATTTCTGTTAAAGTTGCAGAGCCAAGAAAACTTGTTAAGAAAAAAGATATTCACCATGCCGTAGTTGTAAGACAAAGAAAAGCTTTCAGAAGAAAAGACGGATCATATATAAGATTTGATGATAATGCAGTTGTTATTCTGGAAAAAGGAAAGAAAGATCCAAAAGCAGGAAGAATATTCGGGCCGATTCCAAGAGAGCTTGCTGAATTAGGTTATCAAAAAATTATTTCATTAGCACCAGAAGTACTTTAGTAAGTTATAAAGTAGAAAGTTCATAAAGTTATAAAGTAAAAATCAATCATGAATATAAAAAAAGGAGACAACATAATAGTGATTACTGGTGGAGACAAAGGCAAAAAGGGAAAAGTTGTTAAGGCTTTCCCTGCACTTGGAAAAATTGTTGTTGAAGGAATAAATGTAAGAAAGAAACACCAAAAGCCAAGAAAGAGTGGAGAAAAAGGACAAATTTTAAGTATTGCTATGCCTATAAAAGTTGCAAATGTAATGATTGTTGATCCAAAAGATAACACCAGATCAAGAGTTGGTAGTAAAATAGTTGCTGGTAAAAAAGTAAGAATCAGTAAAAAAAGCGGTCAAGAAATTTAATTTCAAATAAAATTATGGAAACAGTAAAACAAAGAGAAATAAAAGCATTTGAATCAATGAAAAAAGATTTTGGATACAAAAATAAAATGGCATCACCTAAAATGGTTAAGGTTGTTTTAAATTCCGGAACTGGTTCAGGTGTGAAAAAAGACAAAAATAGAAATGATTTTATTTTAGGTAGATTAGCAAAGATGACTGGCCAGAAAGGATCAATTAGGGGAGCCAAGAAATCAATTGCTTCTTTTAAGACAAGAGAAGGAGATCCTGTTGGAGTTGTAGTAACACTGAGAGGGGGAAGAATGTATTCTTTCTTAGATAAGCTTTTTAATATTGTTATTCCTAGAACAAAAGACTTTAGAGGACTAACCAGAAAATCAGTAGACAATATTGGTAATATGACTTTTTCAATTAAAGAACATACAATTTTTCCTGAAACTGCCGATGAAGAATTAAAAGATGTTTTTGGAATGGGGGTTACATTGGTTACAACAGCTAAGAGTAAAGAAGAAGCAATAAAATTCTTTGAAGCTATTGGAGTTCCATTTAAGAAAGAAGACTAGAAAAGTAGAAAGTTATAAAGTTTGTAAAGTAAAAAACGGCCATAAGGGCTGTTTTTTAATTGGCTTGACTAATATATTTTTAATGATATTATGTTTACTAGATAAAACAAACAGAACATTAAATCAGTAAAAATGAAAAAACTAGTAATTTTAGCGATTTTATCAATTGTTGTCAGTGTTAACATCTTTGGTCAAGCCAAAAAAAGTCAGTACCAGAATACTAATGAAGAAATTAGGTCTTTAAAGGAGGATATTAAGGCATTAAAATTATGCTTGGACACAACGGCTAATTCCTGTAAGAAATTAGTTGTTGCTTGCAAAGATTACAGTGAATTAATATCTGATTCAGATATAGAGAAAAAAGAAGCGGTTAATCAAATGATTGACTTTGCTAATAGTTTAAGTGAAAAAGTAAAAGGAATGAAGAAGGATGTAAAGAAAATTAATAAATATCTTTCTAAAGCAACCGAATCTTCTTCTTTAAGAAAGAAAAATAAATTATTAGCGAAATCAGAAGAAAGAGCTTTAATACTTGAACAATCAGCAGAAAGCGTTGTTGCTGATATTGATAAAACGCTCAATCAACTTCTCCAAAATATGCATTAATGTTAAAAAGCGGCCAATAATGGCCGCTTTTCTTTTTCATTGACTAATTATTTGGTTGTGGTAAGGTTGGGGTAGAAAAGTAAATTAAATATATTGAAATGGAAAATAGAATATTTGCCCAGACGTTAATGAATTCATACATAGATGAAATAAGGAAAACACTCTTTATTTATAGGCATTATCCAAGTGGTCCGGAATTTTTCCCAAATCTTGATAAAAGTTTTAAAGCTCATATAGAGCGTCAAAAAAATTCTTTCTTTAAGATTAAAAGTCTTTATGGGTATGCAAAAGAAAGAAAATATCTTTTGAATGCCTATCATTTTGCCCGATTTATTACAATCACAGCAAATGATGTAGAAAACAATTCTGAAAGAAAAGAAATTGAGAAAATAAAAGAAATAGCACAAGAGGGACGGGAATTTTGCTTAACTCTTTATGGAAGTGAAAGAAATAAAATAAAAACTGGTCGCTTGTTTAAACATCAAAAATTCGGTATTTTTGCTTGCTCCCTTAAAGATAATTGGGTGTATCATGGTGGATTTCAAGTAAAAAATAATATTTGTTCTAATTGTTTGGAACCACTTTATTATGAGACTACCATTTGCCCTAATTGCTCATATGAATTGATTAATGGGAGTTATTTTGGTACAAAACCAAACAATAAAGGTGAATGGTGGGGACGTCATAATGAAAATTTTGAAGAAATGTCACCAAAAGAAAGAAAAATACATCTTTTACTTGCTTTTAATAGAATGGAAGAACAAATTATCAAGATTGGATACGATCAAAGAAATAAAGATAATAGTCCATTTAATCGTTTAATTGAAAATAAAAAAGAAGAACAAATTGAAAAAGTTGGTCCGATTGTTTTTAAGAGAGGAATAGTAACTGATCCTGAAACCAAGGAACGTAAGTTCGAGAATAAATAAAAGTTTTTTAATAAAACCCCCTATTTAGGGGGTTTTAAAATGGGTTGATTCTGCGAAAGCAAGACTTTCGCAGAATCCGGGAAGAACGGTCCTTCCCGAAGGGTTTTAAAATTGACTTGCTCTCAAACTTGCTTTTTAATCAGAAAAGGACCGTCCTTTTCTGATGGTTTTAAAATGGGTTTGACAACATTTTTAAATTTGCTAATATAGTTTGGTAGGTTAAAGATCCGTTCTTCTCCTTAAGTACTCGTATTTATTGAAGTATTTAAGAAAAAGAATGAGATATCTTGATTTACTAGAACCTAGCCCCTAGAAGCTAGAACCTAATTTTTATGGCAAAAACTTCAGTTATCGCAAGATCAAAAAAAACACCCAAATTTAGTACGCGAAAAGTAAATCGTTGTTTTAAGTGTGGCAGAAAGCATGGTTTTATGCGTGATTTTGGTCTTTGTCGAATTTGTTTTAGAGAACTTTCTAATGAAGGAATGGTTCCTGGTGTTAGAAAATCTTCATGGTAAAAATATAAAAAAATGACTGATCCAATTTCATCAATGTTAATAATGATAAAAAATGCAGGAAATGCTTCCCGAGATTCTATTACTGTACCTTATTCAAAAATCAAACACGCAATTGCAAATTGTCTTTTAAAAGAAGGTTATGTTAAATCAGTAACAAAAAAGACAACAAAGGATTTTCCAGTTTTGGAAATAGGTGTTGCCTTCAGAGATGATAAACCAAGAATTAATGATGTAAAAAGAATTTCTAAACCATCAAGAAGAATGTATGCAGGAGTAAAGGAAATCAAACCATTTAAAAATGGTTTTGGAATTTTTGTACTATCAACCCCAAAAGGAATTTTAACAGACAAAGAAGCTAAAAAGGAAATGGTCGGAGGAGAATTATTGTTTAAGATTTGGTAGTTCGACAGAGCTCACTATAAATAATAAAAATTATGTCTAGAGTAGGAAAACAAATAATTCAAATACCGGAAAAAACAGAAGTCAAAAAAGATGGCAGTTTTATTATTGTAAAAGGACCAAAGGGAGAATTGAAAAGAGAATTCAAATTTGATGTTATTGAAGTTAAAATTGAAAACAATGAAATAACCCTTAATCCAGTTAAAAGTGATATTTTTGCAAGAGCATTATGGGGAACTTATGGATCACATTTAAAGAATATGATTTTAGGAGTAAATACTCCATTTGAAAAGAAGTTAATTTTAGAAGGAATCGGTTTTAAATCAGAAGTAGTTGGAAAAAATTTAAACTTTGCACTCGGTTTTTCTCATCCAGTTATTGTTCCTATTCCAGACGGCCTTGAAGTTAAGGCTGAAAAAAACAATATTACAATTTCTGGAATTGATAAAGAAAGCGTTGGACAATTTGCAGCAAAAGTTAGATCACTTAAAAAACCAGAACCATATAAGGGTAAAGGATTTAGATATTTTGATGAAGTTATTAGAAGAAAACAAGGAAAGAAATCTGCTTAATAAGTAGAAAGTTATAAAGTATTATGGCAAATAAAAAAACAGAAAAAAGAATAAGATTGAAGAAAAAAATCAGATCAAAAATTTCTGGGACTGCAAAAAGACCTAGACTTTCTATTTTCCGTTCAAATAGTTATATTTATGCTCAACTTATTGATGATGTAAAAGGAAATACTTTAGTTTCAGTTTCTGATATTACTGTTAAAAAAGGCACAAAGACAGAAAGAGCAAAGCAAGTTGGAAAATTAATTGCCGAAAGCGCTAAAGAAAAGAAGGTTTCAGATGTTGTTTTTGATAGAAACGGTTTCAAGTATACAGGAAGAATTAAAATTCTTGCTGATGAAGCTAGAAGTAATGGTCTTAAATTTTAAATAATATGGATAAAGTTCAAAATACAAAACCAAACACAGGAAGTACAAATGGAAGTAAGCCAGGATTTCTACCTAGAAAGCCAGGTTTTTCTCCTAGAAAACCAGGAGAAAGTAATGGCAGAAAATCAAACGATAGAAGGGGTGGAAGACCGTCTTTTGAAAAAGCTAAGCCTGAATTTGATCAAAAAATCATAAGCATAAGAAGAGTGACTCGTGTCGTTTCAGGAGGAAGAAGATTTAGTTTTAGCGTTGCTATGGTTATAGGAGACAGAAAGGGTTCTGTTGGTCTTGGAACTGGAAAAGCCGGGGATACAGCACTTGCTATTGGAAAGGCCCTAAGAAGCGCAAAAAAGAGCATGATAAAGATTAGAACAACAAAAGAGATGTCTATTCCTCATGATGTTGAAGCAAAATTCTGTGCTTCAGTTGTCATGATTATGCCAAACAGAGGAAAGGGAATGGTAGCTGGAAGTTCTGTAAGAGATATTTTGAATTTAGCAGGTGTTAAAAATGTTACTTCAAAAGTTCTTTCTGGAAGTAAAAATAAATATAATACTGCCAGAGCAACAATGAAAGCACTTTCATATCTAACAGAAAAAGTTTATACAGCACCAATTATAGATGAAGAAATTAATTTAGATGATATTATTCCAGAAAATTTAAAAGAAAAAGAAGAATAAAACCATGCAATTACACGAAATAAAAAGAAAAACTAAAAATAGAAAGAAAAAGTATATCGGTAGAGGAGGAAGCCGTGGTAAAACTTCTGGCAAGGGACACAAAGGACAGAACTCAAGAGCTGGAAGAAAAAAGAGACCAGAACTAAGAGACATAATAAAAAAGATTCCTAAAAAAAGAGGATACAGATTTACTACTACTCAACAAAAACCAGTTGCAATTAATCTCTCAACCATCGACAAACTTTTTAAAGATGGAGAAAAAGTTACGCCTAATTCATTGTTTAGTAAAAATATTATAAAAAAACTCGGAGGAAGAATAAGTTTGATAAAAATTTTAGCAACAGGAGAATTAACAAAAAAAATAATTATTTCAGATTGCCTAGTGTCTGAATCAGCAAGAAAAAAGATCGAAGCTTTGGGAGGTGAAATAAAATAGGTTTAAAGATATAATAAAAATATGATTACAAATTTTTGGAATAAAGTTAAAGTTGTTTTCCAAGATAAAGTTCTGCGAAAGAAAATACTTTTTGCGTTAGGGGCTCTTATTGTCTTTAGACTTTTGGCTGCGATTCCAATTCCTGGCGTTAATGCTATTAAGCTTGAGAATTTTTTAAACAATAATCAATTCTTTGGAATATTAAACATATTCTCAGGAGGTGGTCTTTCTCATTTGTCTATTCTTATGATGGGGGTTGGACCATATATTACTGCTTCGATTATTATGCAACTTTTAACTATTATGATCCCTGCTCTAAAGAGGCTTTATCACGAAGAAGGTGAAGCTGGGAAGAAAAAATTTGCTCAATATTCAAGATTACTTACTGTTCCCCTTGCTCTAATTCAAGGATTTTCAATGATAGCACTACTTCAAAAACAGGGCATATTAGCTGATTTAACTATGTTTGATCAAGCCACTAGTTTAATTGTTATTGTTGCTGGGTCAATACTTATAATGTGGATTGGTGAGCTTATCTCTGAATACGGAATTAGTAATGGTACTTCACTTATAATTTTTGCGGGTATTGTGGCTTCTATTCCAAGCCAAGTCGGTCAGACAATCTTTTCTTTTGATGTATCTCAAATTCCATTATTTATTCTCTTTACTGTGGTAGGACTCTTTATTATTGCTGGTGTGGTTGTTGTAACCGAAGCAGAGAGACCGATTCCTGTCACTTATGCTAAGAGAGTCAGAGGAATGAAAATGTATGGTGGGGTTTCAACTTATATACCACTTAGAATAAACCAAGCTGGGGTTATTCCGATCATTTTTGCTTTATCTATTTTATTATTTCCTCAAATGCTAGGAACATTTCTTTCAACTTCATCACATGTTATTTTGCAAAAAATAGGATCATTTTTCACTTATTTTGTTCAAACGGGATGGATCTATGCAACACTTTATTTCGTTTTGGTTTTCTTATTTACATATTTCTATACGGCTGTAACTTTCGATCCAGATGCTCTTGCCACCAATCTTCAAAAAAATGGAGCCTTCATTCCAGGGATTAGGCCAGGAAAATCAACTTCTGATTATATTTCAAAAATTTTAAACAGAGTCACTTTAGTTGGTGCTCTTTTCCTCGGGTTGATTGCAGTTTTACCTCTTATCCTAAAATCTGCAACAGGAGTAGCCTCCTTTGCTATTGGGGGAACTGCACTCCTAATCGTTGTTTCTGTGGTTCTTGATTTAATCAAAAAAATTGACGCTCAAATCTCAATGAGAGAATATTAGGAATAGCTTCTAGCTTCTAGCTTCTAGCTTCTAGCTTCTAGGGGCTAGGTTTGTAGCAGGAAACAAAAGAATAAAGATAATTAGCAGGGGGGTAGATTTTTTTTAAGAAAAATCTACCCCCCTGCTAATTGACTTTCTATTTGATTTTTAATGAAAAATCTTATATTATTCAATTATTATAAATTTTACATTTTAATCACTAGAACCTAGAAACTAGTCACTAGCACCTAATTTTAATGAAACCAAAAACATTTATCTTTATAGGTAGATCAGGTTGCGGAAAAGGTACTCAAATAGAATTATTAGAAGAATATATTAGGAATAACGACGAAGAAGAACGTAATATTCTTCGTGTTGAAACTGGGAAAAGATTTAGAGAATTTACAAAAGGAGAAAAATATTCTAACAAACTTGCAGCAGATATAGCAAAAGATGCTGGATTACAACCAGATTTTTTAGCGGTTAATTTTTGGTCTAATTTTTTAATAAATGAATATAATGGGGAACAACATCTTTTTATAGATGGAACTCCACGATCTGTTCTTGAAGCAAAGACATGGACTACGGCTATTAAATTTTATAAAATAGAAAATCCAGTCGTTATTTATTTAGATGTGTCTCATGGTTGGGCAGAGGACAGACTTGAGGGGAGAGGAAGAACAGATGATATTAAAAAAGAACACATTGAAAGAAGATTAAACTGGTTTGATACAGATGTATTACCTACAATCGAATATTTTATGATTAATCCGCTTTATAAGTTTTTTAGAATAAACGGACAACAACCAGTAGAGGAAGTTCACCAGGCGATAATTGAAAAAATTTCTCTCTAGGGAGAGATTTTTTATATAAATGATAAAGATAAAAAATAAAAATGAAATAAAAATAATGAGAGAGGCTGGAAAAAATCTAGCCTATGTTTTGGAAAGTGTTTCAAAAAAAGTAAGACCAGGTATTTCAACAAAAGAACTTGATAATATAGCAAAAAATTTAATAATTTCACTGGGGGATGAACCAGCTTTTTTAAACTATAAACCTAAAGGAGGGCGACTAGTTTACCCAGCTTCACTTTGTGTATCTATAAACAATGAGGTTGTTCATGGTATACCTTCTCCTAATAGGATTTTAAAAGAAGGTGATATTGTTTCTTTAGATCTTGGTTTAAAACACAACGGTTTTTTTTCAGACATGGCAGTAACTCTACCAGTTGGAAAAATTAATAAAAAATATGAAAAATTACTAAGAGTTACAGAAGAATCTTTGGTTGTTGGCATAAATTCAATAAAAAAAGGAAGTCATGTTGGAGATATTGGCTACTCTATAGAAAAATTTGTTAAACCTTTTAAATTTGGGATTGTTCGAGTTTTGAGCGGTCATGGTATTGGTAAGGAATTACACGAAGATCCCTTTGTTCCAAATTTTGGTAAAAAGGGTTCTGGGGAGATTCTTTTACCAGGAATGGTTATAGCTATAGAACCCATGTTGAATGAGGGAAGTCATAAAGTTTTTGTTGATAAGGATGGTTGGACTTTTAAAACAGAAGATGGCGGAAGAAGTGCTCATTTTGAACATACTATTTTAATTAAAGAAGATAGTGCTGAGATTTTAACAAAAATCTAAAACAAAAAAATCCCCCAACTGGGGGATTTTTTTGTTTTAGATTAGTTGAATTGTCTGTTTGGAAGTTTAACTTTACTTGAAGCCATAGCACCACCTATTAATGTAGCAAAGCCACCCAATAGAGTTCTAATTGATTCTTTTGTAGTATAAACATCCATATTTTGTAATTCCCAACGATGATTTATAAAACCATCAATTACTGCTATTCCCCCAGCAAGAGCAAGGGTAACCCCAATAAAAATTTCTTTTCGCTCTTTGATATAGTCTATTGATTTTAATAAATTTGAAGGTTTAGTTTCTTTATCATCTAAAAGATTATTTATGTCTGTTAAAAGCTCTTGCCCTGTTTGGGTTGCTTCTAATATTTCTCCATCAATCCCTTCTTTTATTTCAGGATTTTTAGGAGTCGAGTCTATATTTTGATTAAGAGTTTTGTTTTCTTTTTTCCCAAACATGTTTTTAATGTTTAAATTCATATAATTATATTTTTATTATTCTTCTAATATGTTTTTAATTTCCAACAAAAGTCTATTAAGTTCTTTTTGAAAAGCAAGAACTTCCTCTTTTGTTGCTGTCCCAGATTTGACCTTTTCTGCCAAGGCAGTTATTTCTTTTTCATCCATAAATTTTTTATAAGTTAATTAAAATTAATAATCGATATTCGATAACATTATACCTAATTTACAAAGATAATAAAAGAAATCTTTCAATATTGTATTCTATCATCTTTATTTTTAAATGTCAATAGTATAAAATCTCTTTTAAAATAACAATTTGGGGTATAATAAAAAATAACAATGGAAAACTTTGCACAAGAAATTCCAAAATTTCAAAATCCTAATGAGGAAATAGCTTTTTTGCGTGAGCAAATAGCCAAAAAAGGACGAGAACTAAAAGAAAACAATCAAGAAGTTAACCAAGAAAAAATCGTCAAAGAAACTATAAACGAATATTCGGCAATTGCTCCAGAAAAAGTTTTACCCAAAGAACAAATTATTCAACCAAAAGAAGTTGAGGGTATCGTTCTTAAATTAAAACCAGAAACACATGATAATATGATAGAAGAATTATTTTCTATAATGCTTGAAAAAGGTGTAAAAAATGTTCTGACTGTTTTAGAAAATATGAGAAATCCTCACCTAGATGATGATTTTCACAGGTTTTTAGTGCAATATTTAGACTATTCTAAACAAATTTCTGGATTAAAAGAAAACTCAGAATTATTTAAAGCTCTCCATATGAAACTTTTTGAAATAACTCTTCCTGAAAAAGAAATAAATGATAATAGGGGGTTTAAAGAAATGATTTCTGTAATGGAACAATTTTATTCTGGGATGCAGTCTGTTGCTGACGGAAGAGATAATTATGGAAAAAACTATTTTACATTAGAAATAGCACTTTCTAATGTGTCTGATGAGGTAATATTCTATGCTTCTGTGCCAGAATCAAAAGTTGATTTATTTGAAAAACAGCTTCTCGGGGCTTTCAGTAAAGCTAAATTAAAAGAAATAACTGATGACTATAATATTTTTACAAATAAAGGTGGTGATGCTGGGGCATATGCAAAACTATCCGCAATAGAAGCTTTTCCTTTAAAAACTTATGAAAAAATGGAACACGACCCGATGAACTCTATTTTAAATGTTTTTTCTAAAATGAAAAAAGAAGGAGAAGGGGCGGCTATTCAAATTATTTTCTGTCCAGCCGGGGATACTTTTATCAAAAGATTCAACCAGGTTTTAAGTGAGGTGAGAGATGGTAAATCAGCTAAAAAAGCACTAGAGCTTTTAAGTTCTTTTGATAAACAATTTTTTGATACAGCTAAAAAACTTTTCATTGGTTCATCTTCAAAAGATGAAAAGAAAGAGAAAAAAGTTGATGATGTTGCTGTGACAAATATTACAGAAAAAGTTAGAAGTACTATCGTTAGTGCAAACTTAAGAATAATTGCTTCAGCTGAAACAAAAGCTCGGGCCGATGAGATTTTAAGTGATATGGAGTCAGCTTTCAATCAATTTTCTGATCCAAATAGTAATAGTATTGTTTTTGAAAAAACGAAAGACAAAAAATTACTAGAGCTTTTTCATGATTTTTCTTTTAGACTATACTCTGAAAAAGAAAGCATTCCACTTAATTACAAAGAATTAACAACCATATATCATTTTCCAGTTGGAGTTTCTAATTCACCTCAACTTAAACAATCAAAGTCTGGTATTGCTCCTGCACCACTTGATTTACCAGAAGAGGGTGTTATTTTAGGAATAAATAAATATAGAGGAGTTGATAAGATTATTCGAACAGCAAAAGATGATAGAGTGAGACATTTCTATGCAATTGGTCAAACAGGAACCGGTAAAACTAGTTTATTTAAAAATATGATAATTCAAGACATAGAAAATGGTGAAGGATGTTGTTTTATTGATCCACACGGTTCAGACATTCAAGATATTTTAGGAAAAATTCCAGCTAATCGCATAGATGATGTTATATATTTTGATCCATCTTATACACCAAGACCAATGGGTCTTAATATGCTTGAATTTGACCCTAGATACCCTGAACAGAAGAGCCTTATAGTAGATGAACTTATGGGAATATTTACCAAACTTTTTGGTGGTGGGGCTGATGCTGGCATGGGTGCAATGTTTGAACAATATTTTAGAAACAGTGCTCTTTTGGTTATGGAGGATCCAGAATCCGGGTGTACATTACTTGAAATAAGTAGGGTGCTAGGAGACAAAGAATTTAGAGATTTAAAATTATCAAAATGTAAGAATCCTATAATTACTCAGTTTTGGCAAAATGCAGAACAAACCTCAGGGGATCAATCACTAGCTAATTTTGTGCCGTATATTTCCAGTAAATTTGATGTCTTTATTTCTAATGAAATAATGCGTCCTGTTGTATTACAAGAACATTCCACATTTAATTTTAGAAAAATAATGGATGAAAAAAAGATTTTACTAGTCAATCTTTCAAAAGGGCGACTTGGTGAAATAAATGCTAATTTAATTGGTCTTGTTCTAGTGGGAAAGATACAAATGGCGGCACTTTCTAGAGCTGATATGTATGGAAAACCTATGAATGATTTTTACTTATATATAGATGAATTTCAAAATTTCTCTACTCCATCAATTGCTTCTATTTTAGCAGAGGCAAGAAAATATAGATTAAGTCTAAATATGGCCCATCAATATATTTCTCAATTAACAGATGATATCAAGGGTGCTGTTTTTGGAAACGTTGGGTCTATGGCAATTTTTAGAGTAAGTTCTGACGATGCGAAATATTTAGAAAGTAGAATTACTCCAACTTTCACAGCAGATGATATTACTAAATTAGATAACTTCAATGCTTACATGAGTCTTCTTGTGAGAGGTCAACCAACCAAACCTTTTAATATGGAATTAATTCCACCACAAAAAGGTAATTTAGAAATGACAGATAAAATTAAAGAACTTTCCTATTATAAATATGGAAGAGATAGGGGTGAAGTAGAAGAAGAAATAAGAGCAAGATATAACTATTAAAATCAATAAAAACCCACTAAAAAGATTTTTGGTGGGTTTTTGGTTTTATGCTACCCCGTAGTGAATTTTAGCAATGTCCCGATCAAAATCGGGACGCATTTTTTAATGCGTTGCCAAAATCTACTACAGGGTGCTATAATCTTTTTATCCCCGCCGAAAGCGGGTAAAATTTATTAATTTCAGCCCAAGGCTGATAAAAATTTAAAAATTATTACCACATAGGCAAGACCTATGTGGTAAGATAAAAATTTAAAAATTATATGTCAAAACCAAAAGAAGAAAAAACATACGTAATGGTAAAACCGGACGGCGTTAAAAAAGGTCTTATAGGTGAAGTTATAAAACGCTTTGAACAGAGAGATTTAAAAATTGTTGCATTAGAAATGTATCAAGCAAGTCGCGATCAAGTTGATAATCATTATCCTAAAAAAGAAGAATGGATAACAAGACTAGGAAATAAAACACTATCAACATACGAGAAATATGGTCTAGATGCTATGGCTGATTTTGGAACAATAGAAGCAGAAAAGATTGGTCCTGAAGTTAGAAAATGGCTACTAGACTATTTAACAATGGGTCCAGTTGTGAAGATTGTTGTTCAGGGAATTCATGCTGTTGATACTGTTAGAAAAATTGCTGGGGATACTCTTCCTTATAGAGCAGAAATGGGGACCATTCGAGGGGATTTTTCGATTGATTCTCCCGCACTTGCTAATGCTGAAAAGAGGGCAGTTATGAATATTTTACATTGTTCAGAAACTCCGGAAGAAGCAGAACATGAAATTAAATATTGGTTTGGAGATACAGATGTGCATAACTATAAAAGATTTGGTGTTGATGAGTAATAATCTTATTAAAATAAGTACTTTTGCGTTATTTTTTATACTCCTTGTCTAGGTTGAAATATTTTTTAGTAGGGTCTATACTTTTTATGAGGGTTGTTCAGTGCTATTACCTAGAACAATTGGTTCTTTTAGGGGAGCAAAAAAATTATTGTGTTCTGTGGAATATGATATATTGCACCCACCTAGTTTCATACTAGAGTAATAGAATCTGGATAACCCTCAAGCAAGAACCCTTCTTTTTTGGAAGGATTTTTGTTTTTTATACCAAAAAAGTTAAAATTTATCCAGCACTAAATTGTGCTATTAAATTATTTCTTATATTATTGAAGTATTAACACAAAATTTTAATTGTTTTAAAATAAAGCACAATTTAGTGCTGGATGAAATCAATATGGCCAAAGACAAAAATAAAAAATCATTAATTAAGAAAATTTGTGTTCTTATTTTTTTTATTTTTTTTGTTAATTTACTTGCAATGAAATTTTATTGGTACTTCAGCATTTGGTGGTTTGATATGTTTGTTCATCTCTTGGGTGGGCTATTTATATCCTTACTTATTTTTTGGATTTATTACTATTCTGGTCTTATAAAAAATAAAAAAAACTACAATAAAAAATTTATAATTTTACTTTCAGCTCTGGGGGTACTTGTAATAGGTATTTTTTGGGAAATTTTTGAATTTAATATAAGTGTTTTTATAACTCATACTCCTCAAGTCATATTAGATATTGCGAGTGATTTATTTTTTGGGGTTTGCGGTAGTTTTGTAGGGTCATTATATTTTTTTATAAGATTGTATCCACAAAAAAATCAAGAATTAGGAGAATTTAAGGTATAATGTATCCAGCACTAAATTTCTTCTATTTATATTTATACACAAAAATGACAATTCTTATATCAATAAAATTATATAAATATAAAATTTAGTGCTGGAGGAAAATATGTCAGAAACTAAAAAGAAATTTAAAATAACTTTTTGCAGTGGTGCCGGTCTTGTAACTGGGGCTAATTTTTTAATTGAAGTTGAAGATAAAAAAATATTAGTTGATTGTGG
>Ga0172379_10000713_pt1 | contig 79122 bp, 115 predicted proteins | sample GrowelOW334metaG_FD_119756 | JGI IMG/M metagenome (GOLD analysis project Ga0172379, IMG submission 119756) | Groundwater microbial communities from an aquifer near a municipal landfill in Southern Ontario, Canada - Groundwater well OW334 metaG | ecosystem: Environmental > Aquatic > Deep... | reverse complement strand
ACTGAAGAAGATTTAAAGAATCTTTTTTCCCAACACGGCACCGTGGTAGCCGTAACTATTATTATTGATAAATACACCAGAAAAAGCAAAGGATTCGGATTTGTAGAAATGGAAACCGAAGAACAAGCGACTGCTGCCATGCAAAACCTTGATGGCGCTGACTTAAACGGCCGTAACATTGCCGTTAAAGAAGCCCTGCCAATGACTGAGAAAAGGCCTTTTGCTCCTAACGAAGCCTAAACTTTTTAATTGGAATCAATTACACCCCGCAGTTGCGGGGTGTTTTAGTATTTAAGGTTATAATAAGAAATGATGCCAAAGTGGCCGGAAGCGGTCGACAAAATATTTAAGAAAGTAAGTGAGGCGGGGTTTGAAATATACCTCGTTGGCGGGGCAGTCCGGGACACCATTATGGGACGAGAGGTTAAGGACTGGGATATGACCACCAGCGCCACTCCAGAGGAGCTGCAAAAAATTTTTTCCAAGTCCTGTTTTTACAACAATGATTTTGGCACGGTGAGTGTGGTTCTGGGAGAGGAAGTGGTAGAAGTAACAACTTACCGAAGTGAAGGTGAGTATGAGGATTTTCGTCACCCGGGAAAAGTGGCTTGGGGTAAGTCACTTGAAGAAGATGTAACTCGGAGAGATTTTACGATAAACGCCTTGGCCATGGACCAGAAAGGTAACATAAAAGACTGCGTAGGCGGAATTATAGATATTGAAAATAAGTTGATCCGGGCGGTAGGAGAGCCAGAGGGCAGGTTTGAGGAAGATGGATTGAGAATGATGAGAGCAATTCGAATAAGCTGCCAAATTGGATTTTTAATAGAGAGCGCTACTTTTGAGGCAATTAGTAAGAAGGCCAAGATAATCGAAAACATATCCGGTGAGCGGATTCGGGACGAACTTTTTAAGATTTTAGCAACCCCAGTAGCTGATGACGGGTTTCGGTTGTTAAAAAACAGCGGAATACTGGAGGTGATTATGCCTGAGGTACTGGCGGGAGTGAACATGGGGCAAAAAGGCCACCATATTTACGACGTGTGGACACATATGCTTATGGCGCTTAAAAACTGTTTGAGCTCTAACCCGATTACCCGACTGGCAACACTACTTCATGATGTAGGCAAACCCAATAGTATGGTAATTCGGGACGGAGAAAGAACTTTTCATAACCATGAAGTTATTGGGGCTAGAATTGCTTTGGGAATTGCCAAGCGATTAAAACTTTCCAAAAAAGAAACGGATCAACTTTACCGGTTGGTTCGGTGGCACATGTTTACAGTCGGGGAAATGCAAACGGACAAAGCCGTGCGACGGTTTATTCGCAATGTAACGCCGGAGTACCTGGATGAAATGATTGCACTTAGGCGCGGAGACCGGTTGGGCAGCGGATCCAAAGAGTCCAGTTGGAGATGGGAACTGTTTAAGAAAAGATTGGTTGAAGTGCAAAAGCAACCGTTTGCGATAACGGATTTAAAAGTCGATGGGAAAGATGTAATGGAAGTGCTAAATATTAAGCCGGGAAGAAAAGTGGGTGAGGTGCTTAAAGCCTTGTTTGCTCTGGTGGAAGAAGACCCGAGCCTAAACGTTCGGGAAACCCTTTTGGAGAAAATCAAACAGGTGTGATATATTACGTTATGGTTTATGGGGGAAAAAGAGAATATTTTAGTCCTTATCCTGGGTTAGTTCAAACTCGTAAACTTTTTGGGGCAAAGACAAGAGAATGCGGTTGGTGCATATTCATGGATACTGAAACCGTTAGATCTGTTCATTTAGTTCCGGGATTAGTGCCAAAGGCAAGAACAAGTGGTTTTACACATTGTGACACACCTGATGTGGTTTCAGGATATCAGGCAATTGATCTCATAGCACGAATAATTAGACCAGAATCAGCGTATAACCAACCACAAGTATATTCAAAATCAGCATTAAACAGAAGTGCAGCACTAAGAAGGAAACGCGAAAAGGGAACGCATTTTAAAGTTTGAACCACAAAACACGAAAAATAATTAAGAGGTGTGATATATTACGCTATATTGTTTAACAATAAATATGGCATGTGAAATAACAGTTGGTTTAAAAAGAGGCGGACCTATTACAGAAGTGGTTTATATTGCGACTGAAGTCGGTATAGTTAAGCCACAGGATTTGGGCGTAGACAGCAGTGTTTTAATTTCTACTTGCAGTGAAAGAACTGATGTAACCTGGACGGCAGGAACCGGCCCGAAGGCTTCGATTTTAGTGACAAAATGCGGAGAGGATATAAAAATAAGAACGCCGATTGAAGCCGAAGGGGGTATTACGAGAGTAACGATACAACCAGACCAGGAATTACTCATAAACTCAGCAAACACATTCCCGGAAGTTAGAAAAATTGCTCACAAAACAACTAGTAGTCTAAATTAAGATTTTTTGCGTTTGAACCACAAGACGAGGGGGATGGCCACACCGGTAGAAGAATAAGTACCGACAACTACACCAATAAGCAAAGCCAGGGCAAACCAGCGGGTAACTGAACCACCCAGAACCACCAACGAGGTTAACATGATGACGATGGTCATGGAGTTATTGATGGAGCGGACAATGGTTTCTGAAACTGCCCGGTTACTTAACTCTACCCAATTTAAATTAAAGTGCTTGGTTTTAAGCTCGCGGATGCGATTAAAAGTTACAATAGTGTCGTGAACTGAGGAGGAAAGAGTGGTAAGAAGAGCAGTGACAAAGAGGGCGTCTAATTCGGCGCCAAAAAAGTGACCCAAGAGGGAGAAACTACCAATTAAAATGAGGGCGTCATGAAACATGGCCAAAACGGCCCCAGCCCCAAAAGTAATATCTCCAAAACGCCGACCAATAAATAAGAATAGAAGTATGGATGACAAAATAATGGCGTATAGAGTTTTAGTGAGTAACTCGCGACCTAAACTTGGACCTAAGGTTTGGAATTGGAGTTCGGTAAGAGAGGGGTCTTTCTTTTTAAGCTCGGCGACGATAGACTCTCTTTGAACCTCAGAAACAGGTGCAAATTTTAATTCCCAGTTGTTACCGGAGAGCTTGGAGGCAGAGTAAAGTTTAACTTTTTGGGCTTCAAAGATAGGAGTAAAATCGGAGGCTGACTTAATGGTGGTAGTAATTTGATAATTAGAACCACCGACAAAATCAATGGAGGGCTGAAAGCGCCAGACAATTAAAGAATATAGTGAAATAGCCAATAAAAGCAGGGAAATAACAAAGAAGAGTGGACGAAATTTCATGATGTTCATAGACGGCGACGGGTGAAAACTCTTAATAAATTACGGGTAACGACAACGCCGGTAAATATACCGATGGCTATTCCCAAAATTAAAGTTAGGGCAAAACCACGGACCATACCAGAAGTGTTTAAGAAATTCCACCCTAACGGATTGAGCAAAACGAGGGCGGTAATGATGGTAGCAGCATTGGCGTCCTTAATTGAGTCCCAGGCACGACCAAAAGCCAGTTCAAGAGCCTGATTCCAATCGTGACCTGCCCGAATCTCTTCCTTAAAACGGGCGAAGATCAAAATATTGCTATCGAGGGCCATACCGATGCTTAAAATAAAGCCGACAATTCCGGGGAAAGTTAAGGTAATGGGAATAATGCGATATAGGGTTAGAGTAATAAGACCATAAATAATAAGACTTATGGTTGAAATTATCCCCAGAACCCCATAGTTGCCAACCATAAATAGTGAGACAAGCGCCAGGCCAACCAGGCCAGCAAAGACACCTTTTTGGATGGTATCTTTACCCAAGGTGGCGCCAATTTGGTTTTGAGAGATTAAGTCTATGGGCAGAGGCAGGGCACCGGCATTTAGCTGAATAGCTAAAGACTTGGCAGTATCGAGGGTAAAATTACCGGAAATGGAAGCTCGGCCGTCACTAATTATTTCCTGAACCACGGGAGCAGTGATGGGATAATCGTCTAAAAATATATAAATGGGTTTTTTGAGGTTAGCTTTGGTAGCGTCGGCAAATAGTTTGGTACCTTGGGCATTAAATTCAATAGAAACTTCCGGCTGGCCATTTTGAGGATTGATTTGGGCGGTGGCGCGTTTAAGATGGGAGCCGTTGATGCCTTCGTCTTTAAAATAATCCTCGGGTTTGGCAGTAGCTGTGGCTTCTGGAGGAAGATCGACTAACGATTTGAAACTAAGCTGAGCCGTTTGACCAATTAGATCGGTGGCTTCAGAGACATTAGTTAACCCGGGAATTTCGATTTTAAGTCGATAGTCGTTTTTTTCTTTGATTAGTTGAACGGCGGACTCGGAAATGCCAAATAGATTTACCCGGCGTTCGATGTTACTTTTGAGAGACTCAAGGGCTGGGGCTAATTCATCTGAGCCTAATTTGGAAGTATTTACGTTGTAGGTTAAAGCAACTCCGCCTGATAGATCCAAACCCAAGCGCAAGTCGAGATTGGGTTTAAAATCGAGCGGGCCAAGGCGAAAATGGAAATCCGGGCGGCGATAAACTTTACCCCCAATATTTAATTCAGAAGGAAGGTTGATTACCAAGCAGATAAAAGTCAGTCCGAGAATGGTAATAAAAATTTGGCGAATACGTAAACGGTCCATGTGTGAATTTAACGGTGACGCTTCGGCTTGTCAATGAGGGACAATTGACGGGGGTGACCTGAGAAATAAAAAGTAATGGTACACCGGGTACGATTTACCTTGTAACCAGCCAGGTCACCTTCGTGAATATCAAAGTCTTTGATAGCCCGAGAGGGTACAGTAACGGCTAAACTATTACCGGTGCGGATGACTTTTCGATTTTGGTTCATGATATTTGGTAAATATCGGACGGCTTACCAATAATAACTGAGGGGGCATCGAGAAAAAAATCAACCAGAAGCGGGTCCCGTTTCTGACGGCGAAGACCGTATTGGGACCGGTCCATAACCATATAGTTAATTTCCCGACCAAAATTTTCCTGCCATTTAGTAATGAGGGGTTCAAGAAGGCGGGGGGCAATGTCCCCCACCAAGATGATATCAATGCCACTACGACTTTTTTCTTCCCGGTTTAAAAAGGGATGAGAATAGAGCATGAGGTCAATTGCCCCCGAACGGGCAATATGGCTTTTAAGATCGACCACAAAAGGAGAGGTTTTGGCAGTTAGAACAAGCAGATCTACATAGAGCCAAGAACGGGGATTGGCCCCATAGTAAAGACGATTACCCCTAGTTTCTGAGGTAACTAAGTTACCTGACTTAAGATTGGCCAACTCGCGCCGGACTGAGTTAATTTCTTCCCCAGACATTCTGACCAACTGACGAACGTAGTATATTTCTCGAGGTTGATTAAAGAAAATGTTAAGTAGTTTAGCCCGAGTTTCCGAAACGAAAAGATTTTTAAGACTGTGGGGTGTTTTCATAACTCACTTGATTGCCAAAAGGTAAGATTTCTATCCAAATGTTGCCAGGAACAAAATTAACTTCAGCACCAGAGACCGTCTTAAAAACTGTGCGAGAGAGCCGGTTGGGTTTTGACCAGGTAATGTCGGTTTTAACACCATTTTGAAAAAGGACGCCTTTACCGGTGCCGATTACTTTGTATAGATTGTGGCCATGGACATCGATTGAGCGGACTTCAGGAGCAAATTGAACTACGACATTTTTAGCAGTGATTGTTTCACCTGAATTAAAATCTAGGTGCGGGGCACCACCGTTTTGGCGAGCATAACGATTGGTTTTTGAGTCGTAGATCCAACTAACCGAATAATCCTTGTATCCTGGCCAAAAATCAAAGGAGAATGATTTGATTTCGGGTGTAGCGGCAGGAGACTCGGCAAGAGTGGCCGACCAAGGCTGAAATTTAACGTCCCAACTTTGGCTTTTAACCTCAGTTAAATTGGTTAAACCACGAGAGGCAGCGATATTCCAAAGTTCCTTAGTAGAACAATACATGGTATGTTCGGTGTCTTTAACCTCACCGGTGCGTTCCGGTTCGCGGCGACAAACCTTATAAGAAAGAGAAAACTGGGATAGATCACCCCAAGTACCTTTATTGTTCCAACCATAATCGCTGATTTGTTCGATGGCTTGAGCACGGCGGTCGGTGGTACAAGCACCGGCAACACGCCGGGATACGGGGTCGATGGGAGCACTACAATTGGCACCACCGACGTGGGTATAAAGGGGGTAATCAGAATACTCGGAGGCAATATCAAGAAAGTAAGTACGGGCGGAACGAACCGGACCAACGTCATACTTGGCTTCGCCAGCGCCAGCTACTGCCTGACAGTAATAAACAGCCATAAAACGGGTAATGCCCCCTTCAGCTATAGCTTCATAAACTACATCGGCCATGGAGAGGCCAGAAAGAGGACGGGCGTCAGCGTGGTTTTCGATCATGACAGCTAGAGGCCGGCGTTCGGACCAGATTTTCTTTTCATCTTCGGTGTATTTAAGCCCATTTAAGGGACATATAGCAGTTTTGGGGCCGGAGAAAGTTAAAATACCCGGACGAGTTGAAGGTAGAGGAGTGACGTTTGACGGCTGGCTAATATTTGGATTATCCCGGGAGGGAGCAATAAAGGAAGTAAAAGCAAGATAGCTTAAACCAGTTATCACTAAATATAATCCAACTAAGCTGATCCATAAAACATTTTTATTTGTCATAGGTTAACTATTTATAACTTTTTTTAAGAAGGTGGCCTCTTCCCGAGATAGAGAAACACCATCTGCTTTTCCCTCAATTACAGGCTTGGCATACGTCCGAGTATGAGAGGGAGTGTGCAATGAAGTAATGATAACACCAGTATTTGACTGATCCAAGAGACAGAGGATAAAACTCTGCTCTCCCCCTACTCCCGGAAATGGATTAAATTTCAAAACCTGAATTTTTACCGGTGGGCAAGGCGTGTCAGTTGATAACTTAGAGGTGCTTAAGGGACGGATAAACCGATGGTAGTGGAGAAACAGAAGATAAACTGAAAGGGCTAGGTTGAGAAATACTAAAAACCAAAGAATTGAATTCACAGTCAAATTGTAGCAAAACTAAAGCCACGTGTTATACTGGCTTGAATGGACACGGTAGACATTAAAAAAGACATAATAAGGAGCCTGGTGTTAAGTGCTATTAGCCTGGGACTGATTATATTTATTTATTTTTGGAAAAGGGGGTGAAGTTTGATGGCAACTATTAAATTTTATTCCGTAAAATTACGGAAGAACGTGGAGGTTGAGGTTAAGGACGTCACTCTGATGACCATGGCCAACGGCCGACAAGCGGCAACTGCCCAGTATCAGGGTAATAAGTTATACAAGATCCTATCCAAGGATGACGCTGCGACTATAAAAGCAGGTAAGTAAGTAAAAACTAACCCCCTCCCGAAAGCATTCGGGAGGGGGTTTTGGGTGCAAGTGTGGTAAGAGTTGTATTTGATCCTAAAAGCCGAATAGCTTTAAAACATTGATATAATTAATCGTCAAAGATCCTGAGGGGCTGACTCCGGTGTAACACCGGAGAGGAAAGTCCGGACTGCAAAAAGCCACGGAATCCCGAAAGAATCGGGGCGGGAGTGATCCCGGGCAAGACAACAGAGACGAGTCAGCGAAAGCTGGGTGAAACGGGTCCCCTTCCGGCAGCAATCCCAAGACGGAACGGTGCGGAGGCTTTTACAAGTTCCAGGTAGGGAGCCAAGACAGATAGCCCTTAAACAGAATCCGGCTTATCGGGATCTTTGACGATTTTCCTGAATTACTGAAAGAATTACTTCGATAGTCAGATAAATTGGAATAGCTAAGAGTGCACCACCAACCCCACCTAGTTTGGCACCGGTGGCAACAACAATGATGGTAACCAGTGGATTAATGCCGACAACTTGATTCATTAACCGGGGAACGATAATATTGTTTTCAAGTTGCTGGATTAATATACCGACCAACACCGCCAATAGTCCGTGAAGCGGCGAAACAGTCAGTCCTACAAGTCCGGCCAAAATGGTAGCAACGGTGGGACCGATATTGGGAACGGCTTCAAGTAGCCCGGCAGTGATAGCTAAAGGAACAGTGTAATTGATACCAATTAAAGTGTAGGCAATATAGGACATAACTCCGATAGTTGTCATGAGTATCAGCTGCGCATTTAACCAACTACTCATTCGAACTTCTAGACGGGTTAGAGCAGAAATTGCCAGGCGTTTACCAAGGCCTCCAAACATCTTAAAGCTGTATTTACTTAAATTACGGCGTTCCATTAGTAAATAAAAGGTAATTACCAATAATATGAAGCCAGAGAAGACATTACTAATCAATGAAACGGCCACACGGGCAATGTTGGTTGGCAAGTTTTCAAGAAGCCTAAACTGAGAATTCCAATCAATAGTACTAAGATCCAATCCAAATATTTTGGCAGTAGAAATATAGGCCGGTACGGTGGTAATGAGACCTGAAGTTTGTTCGACTAAAACAGGAACAATTGAGACAAGTGCCGTGGCGATTACTAAAAGCATTAACAAATAAATTAAAAGTATGGCTATGGGACGGGGTATGCGGTGCTTTTCCAGGCGGGTAATAGTGGGATTTAGCGCCTCCATAAAGATAAAACAGACAAAAATTAGGGCTAAAATGCTTCGGACCTCCCAAAATAGAAATAGAAGGCCAACGAAGGCAGCAATAAATATTATGGTTTTGTAGGAAATCTCAACTCTGGTTGGTTTCATTTGATAAATTGTACCATTTTTTCACCAACAAGCAGGCATTTTTAACATAATCAGGATGGGAAATATCGATAAATAGAGCAGGTTTAATTTTTTGAAAATAGGTTTTTTGGTGCTTGGCATCCTGATGTTCGGCGATTTTCCAAGCAGTAATTGATTGGGAAAGAGTAGATTTATTTTCAAGATATGAGCGAAGACACTTATAGGCGGAAACTGAGAGGGCGGGAGCTGACCAGGGGTAGTGCGAGCGTAGTGAGTTAAGTTCCTTAAGGTGGCCAAGTTTAAGCCGATCCTCGACACGTTGATCTATGCGAGGAAACAAATAACTACTGGGGGCGGTAAGGCTTAAATGAAGGATGTCAAAAGGAGAATGATTAGGTTCATAGGCTTGACGACTTAGACTAATTTCAATTTTGCGAATAAGACGGTAGGGATTATTGATATCGGAGTGATTTAAAGAAGCAAACACAGAAGGTTGAAGGAGTTTTAATAAAAACTGAAGTACTCTTAGGGGTAGACGATTTAGAATAAATCTGAGGAGAGGAAAGGGTCTAATGTGAAAGGTAGAAAAGGTGGAAATTAGTGAATTAACATAAAGACCGGAACATCCCACAACAATGGGCAAGTGACCGCGGGAATGAATTTCGTTAATTATATCCAGCGCCAGTGACTGAAATTGAGCCACAGAAAATGTTTTGTCGGGGGTAATAATATCAATTAAGTGAATGGGGGTTCCCACAGGATGGTCCTTACCCACACCAATATCCAGACCGATGTAGATTTGACGGGAATCGGCAGAAATTAATTCACCATTGTATTTTTTGGCTAATTTAACAGCCAGGGCGGTTTTACCGGTGGCGGTTGGGCCGGAAATAACAAGAAGTTTGTTGGACACAGCTTAGTTTACACGAGAACAATATTTCCAAAACGGACGTGGCAAGTTTTTTTACACGTATTTGCTTTGGCACAAACCGGTTTTAAATTCCCCGCCACCGTTTTAATATCAAGCCGACTCACCACACAGTCTCCGGGGTGATTGATCCCGGCTGCGGTCAATTCTGTGGTGATAATAAAACCATGTTTTTTAGCTGTTCTTAAGTGAAAGTATTCTAAAGACATAAATGGATTAAACATTAAAGCGGAATTCGACAATGTCGTCGGGGCGCATAATGTAGGCTTTACCTTCGTGGCGAAGCAAACCCTTAGCCTTAGCCCCCTCCCAACCAGCATTGGCCACAAAATCCGAGTAAGAAACAATTTCAGCCATGATAAATCCCCTCTCAAAATCAGTGTGAATGACTCCGGCGGCCTGAGGTGCCGTTGACCCCTGAGGTACAGTCCAGGCTCGTACTTCTTTAACTCCGGCGGTATAATAGGATTGAAAACCCAAAACTTGGTAGGCCTTTTGGATGACCCTCTCCAGCCCTGACTCGTGTACACCTAACTCTGAGAGGTAACCGGCACGGTCTTCTGAGGGCAACTCAGATAATTCAAACTCAATTTTGGCACAAACGGGAACAACAGCATTGCCTCCATCAACGTTTAATCGATACTTATTAATATTTTGGTAAGTATCCTCATCAACATTGGCAACAATAAAATAAGGTTTGGCTGTGAGTAAGAAAAACTCGCGAACCAGGTCTAAGTCTTGGGGAGGCAAATCGAGATTGACGGCTAATTTGCCCTGTTCAAGTGCCCCTTTAAGTTTGAGGGCTAGTAGATATTTTTTACTATTTTTCTCAAGAGCGTTATTTTTAACACCATCCAAGTATTTATCTATGGTTTCCAAATCTTTGATAATTAATTCAGCACAAATTACCTCAAAATCACCCTGAGGATCAGTACTGCCCTCTTTGATAATATTGGGGTCGGAAAAAGCCCGAACCACATGACAGATAGCCTGGCAATCACGAATGTTAGTTAAAAACTTATTACCCAGACCCTCACCACTGGAGGCCCCTTTTACTAAACCAGCAATATCAACAAATTCGACAGCAGCGGGAACAACTTTTTGGGTTTTGACAATATCGGCTAAAACAGGAAGTTTGGGATCCGGGACTTCGACCACACCGACGTTCGGATCAATGGTACAAAAAGGGTAATTGCTGGCATCAGCTACCCGACGGCCCAAGAGAGCGTTAAACAAAGTGGATTTGCCAACATTGGGCAAACCGACAATACCGATGGATAAAGAAGACATGAGGTATTTTATCAGGTTTATTTGATACCCCACTGGCGTTTACGCCATTTGACGAATTGCTCGTGTAGATCCGGATAATCAAAATAGTGCATTTCAAGCATGGAAGCAATGATTTGGTTGGTAGCAATTTCAATGGAATTACTTAGGGGAATACCTCGAATTCTAATTAGGTTATGAGCAAGCTCGTGGTTTGAAGAAAGTGCAATGTTTTGGAGGATTTCTAGTTTTTCTTTTTCCGATAAATCCGGATAGAAAACTGTAAGTGCTAAATAGAATATTTTTGGGGAGCGGATGGTGTCGCAAAATATATTAACGATTGACGGATTAAGGTTTTTTGAGGTGATTAACTTATGGGCATGTTCTAGATTTTGGGGAGTGGTTAGTGAGGATGTATCAAGAATAATTTTTGATTTTAAATTGGGTTTTACTTCATTAAAATGAGTACCTACTGATTCAGATTCGGAAAGATTAGGAAAGGTGGGATTGGTGACTCCACCGCAAAGGATAATATAATCGCAATCTGTTGCCAAAGACTGGTTTAAGGCAGAGTCCAAGTAGACTTGGTAATCAGGATTAGGTTTAATAAATACGCCGTAGCTTAATATGATTGATATTGAGGACATAGAAAAATTGTACGAAATTTAGCTAACAGATACAAAAAGCCCTCCGAAAGTTTTCGGAGGGCTTGTGAATTCGAAAAGAATTTACTTAACTAATTTCTTGACTTTGGTTCCCGGAATGTAACGGGGCATGCGACGGGCAGCTATATCTTTGCTGGTTTTGCTACCAATGGCTTTAATGGTTTTCTTTTTGAACATTTTGGTTTTGAATGTTCCAAAACCGGAAAGTTTAACGGTTTCACCCTGGCTTAAAGCCTTCATGATTTCATTTAAAAAAGTTTCAACGGCGGACTTAGCCGATTTCTTGGAAAGTTTGGCTTTTACTGACACTGCTTCAATTAGGTCTTTTTTGGTCATATATTTGCGAATTGTTAATTTGAACTAAATATAGAGCAAATTTAGTGGTAATGCAAATATCAGGGTTATGGTTTAACCGCATTATTATTGATTTTGCTGGGAACTACCGTACTACTGACCCGTAATTCGCGAATACAAGTGACTCGAATTTGACCGGCCCACTTGGCTTCTTCCTCGAGTTTATCGGCAATATTGTGACTTAGGACTTCTGCCTCAGAGTCAGAAACTAGACCTGGGTCAACAATAACCATAACTTCCCTACCTGCTTGGTAGGCAGCCACAGACAAGACACCGGGGTAAGACTTGGCTACCTCTTCAATATTGGTCATACGCTTGAGATATTCCTCATGGACCTCGTAGCGGGCACCGGGTCGGGCACCTGAGCTGGCGTCACCTAAATAGACAATGACGGATTCAACAGATGAGAATTCTTTGTCCTGATGGTGCTCGGCTACACAATCCAAAACTTTTTGGGGAATGTGGAACTGGCGGAGAAAATCGATACCAACATCAATATGAGTCCCCTCTTGGTCAGCAATGACTTTACCAATGTCGTGGAGCAAGGTACCCAGCCGTACAGTGGTAACGTCGGCTTTAAGCTCGTAGGCAAGAGCGGTGGCAATTTTGCTGGCCTCAATGGTGTGTTTGGCTAAATTTTGACCGTAAGAAAAACGGTATTTGAATTTTCCGATTGTTTTAAGAAGGTCGAGGGGGAGATTGAAGACACCGACTTCCTGACTGATGCGACGGCCTTCGTTGACCAGAATTTTATCCATGTCTGCTTTGGTTTGAGCCACTAAAGTTTCAATGCGAAGTGGTTGAATCCGGCCATCTTTAACCAACTTTTCTAGGGTTAATTTAGCAATTTCGCGGCGGGTGGAATCAAAGCTGGAGATGCGAATATCATTACCCTCGTCAAGTTCCAACTCAACTCCGGTGGCTTTTTCAAAAGCACGGATGTTGCGGCCTTCCCGACCAATGATTTTGCCTTTAATTTTGTCGTCGGGGATGGTAATGGTGGAGACGGTGTACTCGGCTACATAGTCAGTTAGACCATGGCGAAGAGCATCAACCAGAATTTCTTTACTAACTTCATCTTCACGCTGGCGGAGTTGATCCTTGGCCTCAGAGATTTTACGGGAGATCCAACTGGCCATTTTTTTCTCGGTGCTGGATAGTATTAACTGTTTGGCTTTTTCGATATCGATACCGGAAATGGCTTCCAGTTTTTCCAGTTGTTTACGGTAAAGGTCATCAATTGCGGCAGTTTTGGTTTGAACTTCCAAGCGATCATGATCAAGATTTTTTTCTTTTTGAATTAGATATTTTTCCTTTTCGTTAACCGACGTTAGGCGGGCTAAAATTTCTTGCTCTTTGACTTTGGCATCAGACTCGAGACGGCGGGCATTCTCAAGGGCACGCTGAGCTTCTAATAATAGTGCGGGATTAACGGGTGTCGGAGCCGGGGCAGCTGGTGCTAGAGCTGGGGTTGGTGGAATTAATTTAGATGTTTTGGAATGGGGCGCCGGCGCAACTGGAGCAGGTGTCGGCGAGGGAGAAGTTTCTGGCACGTAAGTTACCCGGTGGCGAGCGGGAGTGGTAGACGTATCGGTTAAAGTTTCAACGACCGGTGAAGGAGAAGAGGCGGGAGTTGAAGGGGATAAATTTTGACCATTAAAAATAGACTTAAATTTAGAAACAAAACTGTTGAACATAGATGTAGGGCGCTTCTCTATCCGAAAAGAGGGGGTTGGTTTAAAGGTGGCAAAGGAAAATTGAATAGTAAACCAAATTCATGTGGATAAAAAAGCAATTTAAAAATAATTAAAATGCCTCTTATTTTACCGGGAAAGAGCAAACATTTCAAATGATGTTTTTTCGGATGATTCCAAAGTTAATAATGTGATTAGCTTAGGATTCAGCGACAGGAGCTGGAGTTATGGTTGGCTGACCTTTTTTAATTAAGTCCCAGATGGCTGCTGTAGTTTCTTTGGCGACTTTTGGATTTTCTTTTAAATATTTTTTGGCACCTTCGCGACCTTGAATATTCTGGTCCCCAATTTTAAAGAAGGCACCGGCTTTGGTAATGATGCCGGAGGCGACAGCCTGATCGACTAAGCTACCATAAACGGAAATACCTTCGGTGTTTAAAATGTCGAATTCACATTCCCTAAAGGGGGGTGCGACTTTGTTTTTGACAATGCGGGCGCGGTGTTGAGAACCGACAGTTTCCCCGGCAGTGGTTTTGATGTTAGCAATTTTTCGAAGATCGATGCGGACTGAGGAATAAAATTTCATGGCTAAGCCCCCGGGAGTAGTTTCCGGATTTCCAAACATAATGCCGATTTTCTGGCGCATTTGATTGGTGAAAATGACACAGGATTTGGACTTGGCAATGGCCCCGGTTAGTTTGCGAAGGGCTTGGGACATGAGCCGGGCCTGAACTCCAACCGTAGCATCCCCCATTTCACCCTCAATTTCCGACTTGGGGACTAAGGCAGCTACAGAATCGATGACAATGACATCGACAGCATTGGAGCGAACCAAGGTTTCAACAATTTCCAGGGCTTGTTCGCCATTATCCGGCTGGGAAATTAATAGGTTATCCAGATCAACACCGACTGTGGCAGCCCGATAAGGTTCAAGAGCATGCTCGGCATCAATAAACGCAGCCGTCCCACCCATTTTTTGAGCTTGGGCAATGACATGTAAACAGACAGTGGTTTTACCCGAAGCTTCCGGCCCAAAAATTTCGGTTATCCGACCACGGGGAATTCCACCAATACCTAGAGCTATATCAAGGGGAAGACAACCGGTAGGGATGGAATCAACATCAAGTTGATTACCCCGAGCGCCAAATTTCATAATGGCTCCATCACCGTAGGCTTTGGTTACCTGGTCGATAGCCATTTTTAAGGCTTCAAGTTTTTTTTCAGCTAAAGGACGATTATCACGGCCTTTCTGAGGAATATCGGAATCGAGTATTATGTCGGTCTTTTTTTTGTTGTATTTCATTATCGGGGCATTAATTAATATTGAGTAAGTGTATAAGGAATAAACGGACTACGTCAAGGGGTAAACCCGAAGATAAACCGAAGAGGGTTGATTTAATCTTTTGTTTGATTAATTATTAGGTATCTGAGTAACAAGAAAGTAACCAACAACCAAGGAAAGAGAAAGATAGGAGGGTTGCTGGCCATATGTTTGGCGGTAGTGATGGCCGGAGAGGGAGTGAAATTTTACAATTCAAACAAAGCCAAAGGGTTGGGGGTAATTGGGGTTTTGGACGGTGACACAATTACACTTGAGGGGAAAGTCAGATTTAGATTAAGAAATATTGACGCTCCTGAAGTTAATTTATGCGGTGGAAAAGAAAGTAAGAATGAGCTGAGTCGAATACTAAAAAACAAACGGGTACGAGTCGAAGAAGAAGTTTTGGACCAGTGGGGACGGCCAATGGGGTTGGTTTACGTGGGTAACACTATGGTGAATTTAAAAATGATTGAAAGCGGTTGGGCCAAATACCACGCTGATAAAACCAGTGGCTGGAAAACACTAAAGGCAGCCGATGACAAAAATAAGGCGGAAGGTAGAGGACTTTATGGCAAATGCTGGCAGAGGGAAAACAAGGCAAACCCAAAATGTAATATTAAGGGGAACATTGACCCGGGAAACAGCAGTTTAAGAAGATACTTCGTACCAGGTTGCGTTCAGTACAACACCACAATAGTGGAGTTGGACCGAGAGGAAGGTTGGTTTTGTACTGAGGCCCAAGCCCGGGCGGCAGGATATGTAAAATCTTTACGGTGTCCGTAAAACCCTTCCCCAACCCTCCCCTTGACAAGGGAGGGAAAGAAATAAACTTTTTGCTATTTTTTGTAATATTTAGTATCATTGCGACATGACCAAAAAGTTTGAATTAGGTGGATTTAGTGATGAGGAAAGACCAAATGTGTTCGTGGCGGTACAAGAAAGTAATTTGCAAGAAAATGTTCATGTATACGAAATTGGTTATTTTCTTAGCGATAAAGTAGTAGTGACAGGGTCAGAAATTCAGGATGATGCTGAACCATATGTAGAACCCGAAGAATATGCCATTGTGGTTATTAGACCACGAGTTAATAGAACTAATCTAGACGAAACAGCTCTGGCGGAAATTGATCAACAGGCCCGGCAGGCCATAATTAAGGGTTGCAATGAAATTGTATATATGGAGGATAACTCCAATGATTTGAGAAGAAATTTAAATGCTACAAGATTAACTGAGTAAACACTGAAGAAAAGTTTATTTTAAATAACCCTTGAGGGTACCTGTTTTTGGAGTAACAGGAGTAGCAGGGACTTCTTTTTCAAGTTTGTTTAACTTAATTTTTATTAAACCTTCAATAAAGTCCGTTCCCGAATAACCACCCAAGAAAGCCATAATCCCCTGCCCTGAAAAAAAGGAAGCGACAACAGCGCCTAATAGGGCAGAAATTAAAATTGTGACTATAAACCAGAGCCAATTAATAGTCGGCTCCTTTTTTAATACTAAATCTTTGGCAATGCCCAGAATTCCTCTGATTAACCCACCTAGCGCCCCAGCCAATATGATGTAAATCATTAGTTATTTATACTACAAATTTATTACTTGTTTTATGACATGTAAATCTTGGGGAGAAATGGGATATAATACAAAAGCCTAAAACTTCCGCCTACGTCTCGAAAGCTTTCGGGACTACGGCGGACGAAGCGGGGATTGGCGTAATTTCGTCCAGAGGACGACCGGCCTATGGCCGGGGCTAGTTTCGGTGACTTGAGCAAATAGCCTTAATATCGGGGATTGGCGCAATTGGCTAGCGCGCACGCATGGGGTGCGTGAGGCTGCTGGTTCGAATCCAGTATCCCCGACAAAATAAAAATACTGCTGGTTTCCGCCACAGGCGGATAAACTACTCCAGTATCCCCGACAAAATTTATTATATTAATTTGAATACATCTTCCTATGAGAATGGAAGCGCCCATTAGCCTGTTAAGTAGCAGAGACAGGACTAGGATGTCTTTCGGATTAAGAAAAGTTACAGAGGAACAGAGACAATATTTTGAAAGCGTGGTAGGGGGCAGAGCAGTGGCTTATTTAGATTTACAAAATATGCCCTTGTGGATCAACAGAAATAGAGAACAATATCCAAGTAAATGGTCGACTTGTAGGGAGAAAGACTTAAAACCTAGATTTCTTTTAGAATTATCAAGCAGTTACAATTACACATCTTTTGCAACTTTTACTAATAACCGGACTGTATACATGAGTGTATTTACTAAAAAACCTCTTGCTCTGGCGTTTTGGGCACCCGATAAAGTAGTCCAAATTGATTTTGTATTTGAAAATGACTGGCTCTCAAAAATGGAGGCAAAACAATGTTATGAAAGAGTGACACCATATGATAAAACGACAGGCGAAGGCTTACTTAGTCCTGCCCTACCCTTTTTAAGGAAATTAAGGGGTTTGGTGGGGGCGGTTGAAGATGGGTGTATTGTGCAAATTTGCACGGATGACCCAAAAAGAGAGTGGATATATAGAAGAGCCCTGGGTAACCAAACGAACGTGCGCTTTCGTGATAATTCCGGTTACGAGAAAGCCTACGGAGTAGAATAATATATTTTGTTATGTCGACACTATTTTTTCCACCAAAAACACTTGAGAAGATGAGGAATGAGCGGATAACTGAGGCGGATATTAATGATGTATTTAAAAAGGGGCAACACGGGGTAACACCAAATTCAAAAGTGGTTGTGCGCAAATATAACGGATACGAAATTGGTTGCTTTTATGCCACTACCACCAAGGTTAGTTTTGATTATATTGTCACAGCGGTGTGGAAAAGAGAAAGGAGATGATATCCCATTACGCTATAATTCGATTATGAGCGACTATTCAATTAGATTTCCAACAACAAAAGAGAGGCTAGAAAAAATTGAGGTAATAACAGAGTCAAAAAAGTTGCTCCCCAAAATAACGGACTTAATGTATAAGCCAAAAGGAAAGGGGTTAGATGAATATGACCCAAAGCTAATTTGTATGAGGTTGAGAGTATTTGAGGACCAAAGTGCGACATTAGTTGAATTAAGGGTAATTAAAAAAGATGTGGGATACACGGACGAGAGGACAGACTACGGCAAAGGGACTAAAGAAGAATTAGAGGTGAAACTTGAAGACATGGGTTATGAATTTTGGGGAGGAATGGAAACAACTTCCTGGGAATACATTATTGAAGTAAACAGAGAAAAGGTGATGGTTTTGTATCAGGAAAATAAGCCAGTGGGGAATTTGATAAAAATTGAGGCTCCAAGTTATGAAAGTCTGGTTAAAATAATGGAAATTTTAGAAATTACTGATGAGGAAAAAATTGAAAGAAATATGGTGGCACTGTTGGCGGAAAAATTAGAAATGACTTAGTTTATTTTAAGGTTATGGTTTTTGGGATAAAGAGAGAGGAGGAGAGCCATTAAAAGAATGGGGCGAGACTATATAAATAACTTTTAGTGAACAAGAAAGTGGCCAGGGGGATGAGTAGGGCGGCGCCGGTGTTACTTAAGAAACTCATGGTAGACAAACTGAGGGCGCGGTTGTGGTTAGTGAAATATTGGTTAGTAATAGTAGGAATAATATGACGTCTTAAATTCCAGGCAGGATCGAAGAGCATGCCAAAAACAAGAACCGGAACAAGAGTCTGATTGATGCCAAAAAGGAAAAAGATTAAAGCGGTGGTCAGAGTAAAAATGGTTAATGTCTGCTTATGATTGTGATAGGAGAATTTGGGAAGATAGTGCAAAAGTAGCAAGCTCCGGCAGGGTGATACCTCGAGACAAAAGAAAAATTGATTGAATGGTATAAGTGAAAATAAATCCACCCAAAAATCGGATCAGAAAATATTTTTTAAGATTGCCAGCCACTAGTGAGTGTAACAACGGAACAATAACTAGCTAATTACTAGGGAGTTTCCATGAGACTTTCATGGGTCTTAAGATCGGAAAAAGTGTCCTGGAGAGGGACCGGGCGAGGAGTGGGAGCTAACAAAAGGTTACAATAGTGGGTTACGGTACCAGGTTCACCTCTAACAACAAAAGTATCTCCGCCGCGAACTAAATTCATTTCACAAGGCAATACTTCAACAGCATAACCGTCTACCCCCATTTGGGCGGCTAGTGCCTGTCCCATTAGGAAGTCGATGCGGGCGACGGCGATTGTTTTTTCAATTATTGCCATAGTGTTGGTGAATATTATATCATATTATAGGTTTCTTACAAGTACTAATAGAAGCGGGTTTTGGCAACCTGTCTGGTAAAATTGGAAATGACTACTAAAAAAGGGCCGTGGACAATTTTGGACAGCAGGTAGATATATAAAAATGACTGGATTAATATAAATTAAAGGTTATAGTATTATTTAAGTTCATGGAAATCTGGGTAATTTTGAGAAATGACCTTTTTCCATTTTGAGGTTTCAGAGGGCGGACTAATATCGTTTTTTGAATAAATCAATAATATTCTAACAACTCGTTGTTGCTGATTGACAGCGGCAATAACTCGATTTCCCGAAGATTTGGCGGAGATGTTTGAGCCAGCTATAGCAAAATCCAGTTTAATTATTATTGACCCATTACAAGGACAAATAATATCTAACTTGGAAGTGGTAGAAACGTGGTTTGGAGCCAAATTGTCGTAACGAGACAGCATTTCTTTGATAGCTTTGAGGGTTATTTCCCATTGTTTACCCTTATATTTTCGCTCAAAGGAATGAACAAAATGCCGTTTAGTAAAATCTTCTATTATTACCTGATAACCATCAGTAAACATACTCAGGATCTTGCTGGGTAATGAGCTCGTAGGGAATTATTTCACCCGGACTACAGATTTGATAGGGTAACTGCTGGTGAGTAAACTTAACAATTTCGGCGGTTCTTTTTCCTTGCCACTTGTGAGAAATTTTGGCAATTAAACTTTTTTCAGATTTAGTTAACTTGCTACTTACCCCCATTTGACCGGCTTGGGTAAGACTTAACAGCTGACAGTCTTTAGTTACCTCCAGATTAATCAAGCCAGCATCGATTAATTCATCAAGAACTGAAAAATAGAGATTAGGAACCGGTCCTTGGTCTAAGCGACGGTATTTGGCTCCGGTAAGGGGCTCAAGATGATGATAGTACCAACCAAAATCGACTAGATAAATTAGTTTCGCCAGCTTTGTTTTGGTGATTTTACCGTCCGCGTCGGCACCACTTTTTAAAACTTCCAATAAAACCTGTTTATATTTAGGCTCATCAACAACGTTTTCGGTCAAAATATCTTGAGGCTCACATCCCAACTTGTTGGCTAGTTTTTCCAATTGCTCAATAGTAATACTAGTTTCCCCCCTTTCTACGGAGACATAGGTCGGACGCGAAATACCCAATATTCCGGCCATTTCAGACTGAGTCCAATTTTGTTTGGTTCGTAAATCAAGGAAAAACTGCGGAGAAATCATGCTTTAGTATAGTTTTTTGACACACCTGTGTCAAGTTATTTGACAATATCAAGAAAATAGAAAAAATCTTTCAGGTAGCGCTTGATGAAATTCATCGTGTTTATACCGATAACACTATATTTAATTAATTACATTATTGCTGACGAAACCCTATTCTCATTCCCTGTGCTGTACGGAGGGTCTATGTAGATGCACTTAATTTTCCCGGCATATGTTGGCATTAAAGCCTTTAGAGCTTTAAAATTGTCTCCGTGGACGATTAAGTTATCATGGAGGCTTAACTTGTTAGTCACACTTTTATCTTTGTCAGGTAACAACTGGTGGAATTTAACTGCTAAGTGGTGATTTTGTACAAAGGTTTTACCCTTAAAAATTATTTGTGCCATATTTACTCATTAGTTCCTAAAAAATAAATGTTATGAAGTGGGAGGAGATTCTTGTCCTCATCAGAAAGCTTGCCATAAAATTGTTTCCACAATTCAATCATTCTCGAAAAGTCAATCAATTCAATATGAGATTTTGAAGTACGTGCCTCACTTTTTGCACCCTCTGAGAACCTTCCTGAAGAGACAAATATACCCACCTCCTCATCATGGGCCAATGTCCCCTTTAACTTCTGGATTTCTTGAGATTGTATTGGGTTGTCAGGATAATGCTTACACTGAATTTTTACAGTAGGTTTCTCAATACCAATAGGGTCTTTGTAGGCAATGATATCTATCCCATGATCTTTACCTTTGGGAGAAACAAATGGAGTGAAATATCCCATTCCTCTGAATAATGCCGCGACCAAATCCTGAAACTCATAGGGATTCTTTGTCCTTACATAGGACTCAATCTGTGATAATGCTTGATCCTCAAGTTGATCGAGATTTACCTTTTGAATTTCGGGTTTATTATTTACTGTAGTATCGGGATCATGCTCCAACAAATTCCGACCATCATTCCACTTTTTATAGGCAGCATCTATTGCTTGTTTTAAACCATTGGCTCCTAGACTAATTGCTTTCTGCCCTTCCTCAGTTAAGTACCACACCCCGTTTTTCTTTATAAGATACCCCGCTTTTATAGCTCCAACAGAGTGGAAATGGAGAATTGATTGCCAACGGACATTTCCGGTCTTGGAGTATCTTTCTTTTTCCCACTCGGTAAAATCAGTCGACTTCTCGATTAAGTCCACAACCTCACGACCCGGTAACTCGTTACCATTGTCCTTTAATATTTCTAACGCACGAAAAAGCACCTTTGCTGATGTTTCTTTTGTCGACATGCCTTATTTTACCCCAGGGGGTATTTGATAGATAGCTTGCGCAGTAAAGGATAAAAAAATGAATACGTATTTTGGTAAATATATTGTTTGAAGAAACGTGTATTGATATATTATGATATGCCAACAATAAACGGAGTTGAAATTCCTTTGAATGTAGCTTTTAGATTACTGGGCCAAGGGTGTGGGACAAGAAGGTGTAGTCTTTGTGGTCAACGTAATAGAGAAACAAACGGACCGGGAGGAAATTGGTGTGAGACTCGGTATATTGATGCTAAGCAGGTACCAACTACCCAAGAAGAAGTGGATCTTTACGTTGGGGCAGCTAGAGAAGAAATAAGACGCCGATAACAAAACCGGAGAAAGACATGGAGAGCCATTAGATAACCGAAGCGGGGTGGTTACAGAACTCTTGGACGAATCATGAGGGATTGATACATAGATGAGAGATAAATAAATACTTTTATGAATAACCCAATTACGATTGAAACAACAGTGTCGGCGCCAATTAATAAAATATGGGAATATTGGAACAACCCCGAGCACATTACCAAGTGGGCCTACGCCAGTGACGACTGGGAAGCCCCGGAGGCGGAAAATGATTTGCGGGCAGGAGGTAGATTTAGAACAAAAATGGCAGCCAGGGACGGGAGCACCAGTTTTGACTTTAGTGGAACGTATATGGCTGTTGTAGAAAACCAATTTTTAGAGTTCAGTTTAGACGACGGCAGACTGGTAAGGGTGGAATTTAGCCAGCTGCCGGAGGGGGTAAAGATAGTGGAAATTTTTGAAGCGGAGACTGAAAACACCAGGGAGCTGCAGAAAAGCGGATGGCAGGCGATTTTAAACAATTTTAAAAATTACGCAGAAAGGAAGGGTAATTAATTATGGCAAAAATTGTTCCCCATTTATGGTTTGACCATCAAGCCCGGGAGGCAACCGAGTTTTACACATCAATATTTCCTGATTCAAAAGTTAATAATATGGTAACCTTGCGGGACACACCATCGGGAGACGCTGACCTGGTAAGTTTTGAACTGATGGGACATGAATTTAAAGCGATAAGCGGCGGGCCGGAATTTAAACTTAATCCATCGATTTCATTTATGGTAAATTTTGACCCCTCCCAAACAGAGGAAGCAGAAAAACAGCTAAATAGTTTGTGGGGCGAACTTACGGTCGGAGGAAAAGTTTTAATGGCGCTGGATAAATATGATTTTAGCCCGCGTTATGGCTGGGTGGAGGACAAGTACGGGGTATCGTGGCAACTGATGTTGACCAACCCGGAGGGTGAAAAGAGACCATTAATAATTCCCTCCATGTTATTTACTCAAGAACGGGCGGGTAAAGCCAAAGAGGCAACGGATTTTTATATTAGTGTGTTTAATAATTCGGGGCGGGGAACAATTGCCCCTTACCCTGAGGAGACGGAAAACGAGCGGGAAGGAAGTGTTATGTTTACCGACTTTAAACTGGAAAATCAATGGTTTGCGGCGATGGACAGCGCCCAAGAACATGGGTTTGGATTTAATGAAGCAATCTCACTGATGATAATGTGCGACTCTCAAAATGAGATTAACTATTATTGGGGCAAACTAAGCGCTGTACCGGAAGCAGAACAATGTGGTTGGCTTAAAGACAAGTACGGAGTGTCGTGGCAAGTGGTACCACGGGTAATGGATGAAATGACCAAGGAGGGAACGGAGGAACAAATTAAGCGAATGACACAAGCGTTTTTACCAATGAAAAAGCTGGAAATTGAGACGATAAGAAAAGCTTATAAGGGCAAGGGATAAGGGATAGAAGAAGATAACCGGGGAACAAAAAGATGATGTATGATTGGTTAATGATTAAAGAAGAAAAAGGATGTGAGGATTGCTGCCAAAAGGTAATTTATAAAACCCACAACTACAGTGGAGGCTCAGGAGCCATTTACGGACTGGGGATGATTGGAGCTTTATTTTATTTTCTTCAAAACGCTAGTGGTTTGGCGTCGGTACTAATTGGAATTGGCAAGTCGGTTTTCTGGCCGGCAATTTTGATGTTTAGGTTGCTGACTGAATTAAGAATGTAGACAGAATTTACTTTGACTGAAAACCTGGTTGGGAGGGGGAAAATTCTAGTAATGAATATTATTTGGGGAAATAGATTTTAGTTTTATTGGAAAAAAGATAAAACCCATGATTGGAGCGGTATACTAAATTGATGGATCAAATAAATATGTGCCCCAAATGCCACCAATCAATTGATACGACAAAATATTTTTGCCCTAATTGCGGACTAAAGTTACACGAAACACCATTACTTTTTACATTTTTCAACTTGGTAGTTATTATTATAAAAGTAGTTATGTTGCCGCCAATGGGAATTTTTTGGGGGTATAAGTATTTCAAACAAGATGACAACAAAACTAAAATAATTGGCGCGGTAATGATTGTAATTACACTACTTGAAACAATTTGGATAGCCCAGAGTACCATTGCAGCAATAAAAACGGTTAACAACCAGTTTACCCAACAGATGAATTTGAACGGGTTATAAAAATACGAGACATTTTAGAGACAGAGTGATATAATTGAGCGTGCCAGGAATACCAGTTAGCGAACAACTACTTAGACAAAGATGTCATTTTTTTAGCCCACATGGAGAAAACTTAACTTTTAGAGAATTCCGTGCTGTAATGTGCAATACTCCTTACGATGGGATACAAATATTAGAAATTGAGGAAGCTAGAAATTGTATAAGCGGAGTATTTCAGGTTAGATGCCCTAAGGGTTGTAGTTTGGCACATAGGGCCGAGATCTTAAGAGTTAACGGGGCAGGTGAACCAGTTGAATTAAGGGACGTTTTGTGTCGGTAAGTTTTGTAAAATAAGGTATAAATAATAAAATAAAAATCGGAAACGAGATGATGGCAGTGTGCGGGATGAACTGCGGAGTGTGCGCCGCTTACTTGAGACCCAAAAATAAATGTGCGGGATGCCGAAGTGAGTTAGGTCAAAAGGTCAATCACTGTTTTGTTTGTAAAATAAAATTGTGTGAGGAAAAGGGAAACGTCAATAAGTTTTGCTTTGAGTGCCCCAAATACCCCTGCCCTCGACTAAAACAGTTGGACAAAAGGTATAGGTCAAAATATGGCATGAGCATGATTGAGAATTTAAAAAAAATTTCCGAAATAGGTTTGGTTAGATTTTGGGATAGTGAAAACAAAAGATGGGAGTGCCCAAAGTGCGGCAACCGGATTTGCGTACACAACAAACGGTGCTATTTTTGTGAGGGGAAATAGACTTTAAAGCGAAAAGACTTGACCAACCTGGGGAATAATAATTTCGGCACTAAATCCTCTGGCTCTGAGGAGAGTGGCTAATGCCTCATTTGCTCTCAATTCACCATGGTTTATAAATACTCTTTTCAACCTAGAAAGATCATAAAGCTCCATATAATCAATTAACTCCTGACCACTTGCGTGACCGGTAAATCCACTTATGTTTACCACCCTGGCTTTTCTTCCTTGAGGATCAAGATTTCCATTTTTCTGCCATTTTTTACCAAGAGTACCTTCAGCCTGATAAGAAGTCTGAACTAATAAATTACCAGGTATTTCACCAAAATCATCAAGATAATTTAAAATTCTACCAATTCCCATGCCTCCACTGGTCATGATTATTACTTTCCCAGGAAAGTTCGCATACTTGGCGGCTGCCTCCCGAGACCTATTGTTGCCTTCAATGACAGTGAGGTTGGGAGATTCAAAACGGGCCATGCTTTCTTCAGGCGTTTTGTAAAAATCAGGATCATCACCAAAACTGGTATCGAGGTAATCCGGGCCCAAATCCTTTATTACATCAAGAATTTTCATACCAAGCGGAGCATCAACGACAAATTTACAATCTTTGGGTATTTCTCCGGATTTTTGAAGATTGAACAGCAATTCCATTAGCTCGGGTAAACGACTGGACAAAACCGGAAAAATCGGGTTTCCTCCAGTTTTCCAGACTTCGCGAATTGTTGACAAAAGAGCTGTGACTTTTTGTAGGTGAGTTACGGGATCACAGTCGGCTCTAGTGGACTCGATTACAAAATTGTCCGGAGGTCCTAAGGTAATATCGGGAGCGAACTTTTGCCGCCACCCAACAATGGAGTGCCGCGGAGGACCGATATCACCAGAAAACAAAGTCAGAGAACCGTCATGGCCATTTGGATAGATTTGTACTCCTACTGCGGCTGAACCTATGATGTGTCCGGTTGGATTGAAAGTGGCAGTTAACCCTCTTTCGTGTTTACAAATTGGTACCTCTTTATAATAATCTTCACCTCTCAGATAGCGAAACGTTCTTGCGACATCTGAAGCATCATAGAGAACAACACCGGAAGGATTTTTGATTGAACTTTGTTTACCATTTTTGGCTCTTCCCCGATTAATGGCCTGGACATGAGCAGAATCCTCAAGCATGGGCTCGAGTAAAGCGACAGTTCCCCGGGTAGCAATGATAGATCGATGGTAACCTTTTTTTACTAGCGTAGGTACATTACCACCATGGTCATAATGGGCATGGGTAATTAGTACACCAGCTATATCGTTTACTCTTTCTTTAGTAAGATGGGCGGCGTCTTTCTGTTGACCATTTGGACCAAAAGCTTCCAGACCTTGATGTGAACCGCAATCGATAATTGTCCTTCGACCATTTGGTAAGATTAAATCAGTTTGAGAACCTGTAACCTCACCAGCTCCACCTCGAAAACACAACCGGGCGCTTTCATATTCGGAGAATTCCTGGCGCTTACTCACAAATTTCTATAATCGTTAATATGGGCCAGTATATGAATAAAGATTCAAGCTCGTCAAGGAGATGATTTTAGGTATATTATTTGTGTTGTTATTCTTACATTTAGGATTGTTATTGTTATTACATACTAGTTTTTGTGCCTGTTGTTCGGTATTTTTATGTATCTTTGTTTATGTATGATTATGGTTTATTATAAAAGTAACACGCCAAAAACCGGAGATTTATAAGTCTTGTTTTTATAGGATTTAAGACGGTTTTTTATTTACATTGAACTTGGGATATTTAGTAGAGGCATGAAGAGGTATTATTTAACTAGAAGTTATTTAATTTAGAAAATATGAAAAGTAAATATTTGGGAGAAGGGATAGTAGTAGCAATAACCTTTGTAGCGATGATGAGTGTAAATGTCTTGGCCAATACCTTACCGATTAATGGGGTTACTAGCAAGCAAGTATCCGATTCGTACCCCAACCTGTTTGCACCGGCTCCGACGACGTTTGCCATTTGGGGAGTGATTTACTTGCTACTTTTGGGATATGTCTTGTACCAAGCAGGAATATTGGGCAAGAATAACGAGAAATTGAATCATGAAATTAACAAATACTTCTTGCCAAACATGGTGGCCAACGGCGTGTGGCTGGTTACCTGGCACTACGGAATTATTTGGCTCTCAGTTATGGTAATGGGAGTGATTTTAACAACACTGATTAAAATTGCCAATTTGATTAAGAAAAATAAACTGGGAGTAAAGGAAAGGGCTTTTATTGCCACACCGATGAGTGTTTATTTTGGCTGGATAACGGTGGCAACAATCGCCAACATTACAGTATTCTTGGTAAGTACTGGATGGAACGGGTGGGGAATTTCCCAGGAAGCTTGGACAATTGCCATATTGCTAATTGGGGCTGGAATTGGGATTACCCGGTTACTGAGTGATCGACGGGTGGCTTACGGATTAGTTTTAATTTGGGCATATTATGGAATTTGGACCCAGCACATATCGGTAGACGGTTTTGGGGGACAATACCCGCAAATCGTGAGAACTCTTATTTTTTGTGGGGTACTGTTTTTGGCCGCAGAAATTATAGTCCTTCTTAAGAAGGGTAAGATAATGGAGATTAAGAAAAGTTAAGAATCAAGAAGACGCGCGAGTCGAGATTGGGCCAGCTTGAAGTCAACCCAATGATCCTTGAAACTGGTAAAGGCCAGGGAATCGAGCAGCAGATGAATTTGGTAACACTCGAGCCGCTTGTCAAAATTGGTCAGGTCGGCTCCAGCGCGCGCCAAAAAGACTTTGGTTTTAGACTTTATATCAATACCCTTTAGGGCTGGGTAATAAAACTGCCAGGCAACAAACATGGCCAGGTCATAGAGATAGTCCCCCCAGAGGGCGCATCCCCAATCAATGACGCCGGCTACCGCACCGGCATTGATGATTAAGTTAAAGTGCAAAAGATCGTTGTGCACTAAGTGTCGAATGTTGGGACAAAGAGGAACCAGAGTGGCTACGCGAGCAGTAGCCTTATTAATTAAATTTAGAGCATCAGGCTTGTGTTTAAGCTTTTGGCGCCAACTGGAAATACGGCTTGAAGGAGAATCGGCTCCTAGATTTAGCAAAAAGTCGTGCCAACTAGCCCGTGTGCCATTACCGGTAGTATCCCAGCCACCAAAACCTTTAGACGAGGAAGAATCAGCTTGGCGAAGGGCGTCAAAAAGACGAATAATTGAAGCAATGGAGTTAAGCATTTGGGCACGGGAGAGCCGGTCGACCATTTCACCCTCCACCCGGGGAGATACGGCAAAAAAGCCGTCAAAAGCCGGACCAAAATGCTCGAGAGGAGGCACCGGAAGAGCGGGTGAGTTAAAACGGGAGGCAATTATGTCACGTTTAAAGTCATCGGCAGTGGCGCTAAAACGGATGACTTTGGAGTGCGGACCTAACTTATAAAAGAAAGCTTGGGACCACTCCCCAACTCCCACTGGAGTAATATTTTGCGGTTCAACGCCGTAGAGTTTTAGTAAAAATGGATAGACGTGATTGATGGTGTATTTCATGACTTGTCTAAATTGATGGTTGTCGATAGACCGATACTATCCAGAAAATAACGGTCGTGGGAGACAACAATAAGTGTGCCAGGATAGGAGGCGAGGGCAGATTCGAGGGCGACGCGAGCGGGAATATCTAAATAGTTAGTTGGTTCGTCAAGAATTATAAAGTTGGCCCCTGAAGCCATGATGATGGCTAAGGCTAGCTTGGATTTTTGACCGCTGGAAAGATTGTTGACCATAGTTTTTAGGTCGGCCTGGGTAAAACGAAAGCGGATTGCCAACTGGTGGGCAACGGTTTCAGTAAGGTGGGCGACCTCGCGCAAGTAATCGATAAGCGGGAGGGTTGAACTAAACTCATGATGCTCTTGGGGGAGGTAACCAATATCAACGCCAGTGCCAAACTCGATTTTTCCCCGACCCAAAGATGAAGGGAGCCTGCCAGCAATGAGTTTTACCAAAGTAGACTTACCCGAGCCATTTTTGCCAACTAAAGCAATACGTTCACCCCGGGCGATGTGAAGAGTAAAGTCGGACAGAACAACCTGCTTACCATAAGCCAAAGTTAGACTACTAATAAGCAGAACTGATTGACTACTGACCCGGCGGGGAGTAAACAAAACCGAGAGATCAACAACGGTAGTGGGTTTTTCAACTCCGGTAGTTAAGAGTTCATGGAGAAGCATCTTTTCGGTTGATTTAGCTTTTGAAGCGGAAGCCGCTGCCTTGCGGCGCATATAATGATCGGCCCCGGTGGTCCTGACCTCCAATTGTTGAGTTTTGTCTTTCATGATCCGGACTCGGTCAAGGATACGCTCGGACCTTGTTTCCTGGGTCTCGAAAGCCCGAAGTTGGGCGGCCGCCTCGATTTCCTTTTGTGTTTTGTAAAACGTGTAATTACCACCATAAGTTGTAAGGTGTCCATTATCCAAATCGAGAATTTTAGAAACAGTATTGTCCAGAAATCGACGGTCGTGGGAGACAACAATAAAGGCTCCTTTATAACCGGCAAGATAAGTTTCGAGCCAGACAAGAGAGTCTAAATCCAAGTGGTTGGTCGGTTCGTCGAGTAACAATATGGCCGGTTTTTGGACCAATAGTCGAGTCAAATAGACTTTGGACTTTTGACCGCTACTGAGGTTGCCAAACGGAACCAGCGCCAACTCTCCTACTCCCAGGTCCGTTAGGGCAATATAAACCTTATAAATTTCCGAGTCAGCCAAAGATAATGATTCGGTTAAAAAATCGAGGACTGTGGCAGCAGGGTCAACATCAGTAACTTGAGGAACGTAACCCAGTTCGAGATTCTTGGGGAGTTTGACTATATCGCCTGAATCTGCGAACTCAGTCCCGGCAAGGATACGGAACAAAGTAGACTTACCGCAACCATTGGCACCGATTAGACCAACCCGGTCCCCCGGACCAAGACCAAAGCTGACACTGTCCAATACCAAGTGGTTGAGATATGACTTAGTAATAGAATTAATTTGTAGTTTCATATATTGATTATAGCCAGTCCGTCAGTGGACGGACCGTATTTTTAGGCAAAATAGTGTGCTTTGCTCCAAATTTTGACCAAAAAATACCAGTCTTTCGACTGGCGCTAATTTAAGAATATTTTTGATAAATAATAATAACTTACACACCAGTCCCCGGAAACCCCGGAGAAAAAACTTATTGTGTTTTTGTTACTATCACAGAATTATTATACCAAAGTGTAAGTGAGAGTCTATGCTATAGGATTCTCAGTTCGAGTCCACGCTGGGAAGCAATTGGGTCGTAACTTTATTGCCAAGCATTCAGTGGCTTTAGGAAACATTGATCTTTCTAAATTCACTCTCGAGACTGGCAAGAAAGATGGTGGAAACGGTAGGGTAAATTATTTCCTCATTTGGAAAGGAGAAGCCAGAACTGTCCAATTAGATCCACCAACCGAAACTTGCAGTGAGGACTTGGACAAGAACGCTCCTAGGTTATACCTTAACGGTAACGGCGTTCCTTGTATTAAGGTCTATGAATCCAAAGAGCAGCCTGGCTTAAGTGTCGCCTTTACCAGCGGTGGTCAACTCATCAACTTCTCCAATGAACTCGAAGGACCGCTTGCCAGGGCTCGCATGCGTTAAGGTTTCTATGAAAACTATCAAACGCCTTATTCTCCGGTTTTTTGTTGATCTGATTGAACTCCAAGTGAAGCTACTCAAGACTTTGGCTCACACTGGCTCACAACGTCCCCAACGAGCCGTTTGAAGCTAAATGACGGTGAACTTATGCTACTCCAGGCACGAATGCGTCACACAAGCCAACGAGTGGGGTTACAATTCGAGTTATTTCCAAAATAGAAACAACTGTCCGGAATTTCCGGATGGTTGAGGAATATGGTCAACTGTTCGAAAAGTTCGAAACTAGGAATTTTTGTTACCTCTGTTTAATCTTCGCTCAGAAAGTTTTTTCCAAATATTCTCTGCAATCTTTATATCGCCGGAGGACAATCCAAAATTGTCCATTAGGATTTTTTTGTTAGTAATTTCCAATATTTCTGATATATTTTTTTTGTCTCGGATCATGCTATCGATCGTATCTAAAAGTTCACTATTATTTGGGTTATAAGGAAGAAGTATTTCTTCTGCTTCATTGGGCATTAACTCCAAAACTCCACCTCCGTGGCTTCTTCCACATATCTCTGCAAACGCTAGAGACAAAGAATTGTAATAACTTGCCGTTAATGCTCTTATATCAATCCCTGGCTTTATCGTGACTCTATGCATAGTATCGGTTGTATATGCTTGGGCTTCGTTAATTATCAACTTGGGGTACAGATTATTTCTTCTTATGAAGAGGGCATCTGAAACACGAAGTGATGGAACCATCTGCCATTCATTCCTGATTCCACATTTGTAGCCCTTGTTAATCCCTTGCTCTTCTCCAAGCTTGATATATCTCATGGCGCCTGCATCGTTTTTTAATGCTGAGAGCTCAGGGAACACTAATAAATGGGTTCTCGCTTCTGCCTTCCTGTTTTCGAGCCAGTCATTTTTAGTAAAAATTGCACTAGGAACTTGAACACTTCTACCCACTAATGGTTTTGCGAACTTCTCGAGGTTATACTCTTTAACTATTGAAAATGGCACAGTAAAAAATGGATTTGAACCAGTAGTGATTCCAACCTCAACTTTTGCATACTTACCAAGTTTGGATATAACTCCACTTTCTTGAAAATGTTCAATGAAGTCTATTTCCTCTTGATCTAGAAAATAAAAGGTCCATTTGTTTGATTTGAAATCAATTTTCTTTTTAGGACTCCTTAAGGTTGTAACGTCTAACTTTTCTAGTTCTTGTGCATCTTTAAGCTCTAAATGTTCAATAAGATGAGAGTCAGAGTCGTTTTTCTCACAGAGAAGCAATATCACCTCCTGTTGAATTTCTTGGAATACTAATGTCTTAAAGGAAATAATATTTATTTTGTTATAAAAATGTGCCAAAAACTCTCTTAATTGTTGAGCGAAGGAAACCTGGAGTAGCTCAGCAGGAAGGACAAACCCGATCTTTCCTTTTTCCTTTAATAATAGGCTTGACCCTATTACGAATGACACCCACGCATTTGTTAATTTTGAATATTTTAAATGGGCTTTTGTAAAAATGTTATCAGCCATTTGTTGCTGTTTTCGGTCAAAGAATTGATATCTGATATAGGGTGGGTTACCAATAACTAGATCAAACTTTTGGTTTGTTTCAAGGCAAAACTCATGAAAGTCGGCTATGACAACATTGCTTTTAGGAGGCGATATTTTTCTTGTCTTTTCAGCCTCAATTGGATCAATTTCAACTGCCGTAATGCTTTTATATTTATAACCACCATTTCTGATTTCTTCCAGAAAGACACCGTCTCCACAGCTAGGCTCTAGAACATCATTTTCTTTATTACCATTAAAGCCCCATTTCAAAATAAATGCGGCTATCGAGTTGGGTGTGTAAAACCCTCCTCGCAATTTTTCTTTAGTCGTTTCATTAATTAGTTTCATACATCTTTGTGACTAGGGGAATTTCGTTATCCATATCGTTTAATCCATACAAGCACGTGAGATCACGATCTAACGCAGTCTTTTTTGTGTCAAACTCTCTTCGTAGAGGGTCAATAATTCTATGATTTCCTGAATTATTATCGATTTCGCCTTGAATTTTAATGAGCTCCTTTTGAGTTAAAGCAATTCGATCATGGAGCTCTTTCTCATCAATATTGGTAAAATCAATTTTTCTTATCGGAAGTCTTTTGAGGACTTTGGTCCCTCTAGCAATATAACCACCTCTGAACACTTCACCTATTAAGGACGAATACCATTCAAGATATTTTGAGTTGAGAAGGGCTTGAATATAGTAAATTGAATACGGCAAATCGTCAGGTAGAGTTATCATGCAATAACCAGCCGTACCACCAGATGAGATCAGAGTTCCATGATAGTCAATTGCATATTTATTTCCTTGCGACAAAACGCCAACTATAATCTTCGCTGGAACGTCACACTTATCTAAACTTTGATGTCTTCCGAATCGATACCATTCGTTGCCTGTCTCTGGCGTGGGTTTTATATCTCTTTTGGGGTCACTTAAAGTGTCTTTATACGCCATTAAGTATTCGTACATGTGCGGGAATTCATTCTTTAGTTTGTCGAGCTTGACGAATTCTATCCCAGTGTCTATTTTCAGATAGGGGTATATGACAAAAGAATTTGGTTTGAAAGGGCGATATGAATTTAAATTATCATTCCCGCTGGAAGTTTTGAAATAAGGTCTAGTTAAAAGTTTTTCTATCTTCCATGATTTTCCGTCTTTTGCAAAATAGACGTAAGTATTATCTTCTTTTGAGGCAGTGTGGATATAAATGTTATTAGCGCTTGTTTGTATTCCATTATAGATATTGTCTGGACCAATAAGCTCTTCCAAGGGTTTACTTTGCTCATTAATGACTTTATACGCAGGTTTGAGACAGCCAGGGACTAGGATCCAAACATCATCATCTAATTCGTCGAACCCAACGGTGTCATAGTCGTTCAACTCAATATTTCTAGTTTTCCAGTTAGTTAAATCTTTAACCTCAATGTATTTCAATGCGGGTTGTTCATCTTTTTTCAAGATAAGTAGGCAGGTATAGGTTGTTTTATCTTGGAATATCTGATTTGCTCCAAATGAGATAACCTCTTCAACCGCCTTACTATTTCTTAATAACTCTCGAAGTTTTTGACCGGCTCCGACTTTTGCGAACTTACTTGGAACGATATATCCCAAGTACCCATTTTCTTTTAGAAGATTTAAACCTCTTTCAATAAACAAAAAATATTTATCAAACTGTTTGTACGAAGAGGCGTATGATTTCTTGTAAATCGGGAGTTCAATGGGGGTCAATTGTGAAATATGTTCAGTTGACATGTATGGAGGATTGCCAATAATGACATCAAATCTAGTTTCTCCAAAATCAAAAGGATTAATTTCTGTGCGTTTTTCTGTAGGGGTTTGAGTAGAATCAATTAAGCTATTCCCAAATTGGATATTCCTATTTAAAAGTGGCAATGCGGGTGTTGAAATGGTATTGCTTTTTTCGTCTTCTAGAAGTTTAAGCAATAAACCAAATTTACACGCCTCAACTGCATTAAAATCTTTATCTACACCATAAAGACAGTTTACTAGGACCTGTTTTTTTATTTGGAAAGGTAACTTGAATGTGTTTACTCCTGTTTGGATTAAAGTTTTAGGAGAATTCTTGAGGTAATAGTCCACCAAATGATCAGTTATAAGTTGGTATGTTTCGAGCAAAAAGGCACCAGATCCGCAGGCAATGTCGGCAAAAGAGGAGCTAAGTATCTCAGTGTCGGTTTTGTCTTCACAAAATGGTAAAACAGTTTTTCTTAATATATCCCTGATAACAAAAGTTGGTGTGGTAACTATGTCGCGATCAATATGTTCCGGCTTTTTTGTTAGCGAAATCTCACCATTATTTATGGTTAGCTTTTCTCCTAAGAAAATTTCATAAATATTCCCTAGAATGTCTGACGCGAAAACAGCAAAAGAGTAAGTGCTCTCGGGGTAATATAATTGAGAGATTATTGTCCAAAATGCAGAGCTGTTATTTTTAATAATTTCTTCGTTTAGTGTATGGCTGAACAACCCAGAGTTGTATTTTTTATCTGCTTCTTGGAAAAGTTTAATTAAGGATTCGTAACTACCTTTACTAGAGAGAAGAGCCTTGTACGTTTCAAGGTTTCTATCTTCGCATACTCGCAAGAAGATAATGCTATTTATGTATTTTTGTACTAAATCATTTAGCTCAGTCTCACTTAGATTTGGTTTATGAGAAAAGATTTCTTTACCTAGAATTAAGCGCCACTGGTTAATTTGAGAGAGAAACAGGCTATCAACACTGAAGAGTTTAAGTTGTTGCTCAATATATTCCCACGTTTCGTCGAATGAGCCATTATAGACGTTGTCGCGACTAAGTGCCTTTTTGATGTCTTCGAAAGCGGTTTCATACGCAGTGTAATGGTAGAGTTTTACTCGAGACCTTGACACTTTGTCTGCTTCTTCGACCTTAGACGAACAATCATAGATTGCCAAATATTCAAAATTGGAGAGGACTGAGATCTTTAGTTTTGAGGTAAAACCATAACGCCTGACTTGTTTGGCTGGTTCATCATCAATTTCAATCTTTACGCTGGGTTTTTTTGCCTCTAGATAATATTTCCTTTCCGAAAAAAGGCGGAATGTATAATCCGGTTTCTCTGTTGTGGAATAAGCATCCTCCTTTAAAGACTCTTCAACCAACACTTCTCTTTCATTTGTAGATTTCCCGTTTAAGTTTTTAATATCCCATCCTAAAAGTTCAAAAAATGGATCTAAAAAATCAATTCGCAATTGAGCTTCTTTGTAGTCTGCCTTTAAATATGCGTCTCTGTTAGATTTATATTTCTCAACTAATTGGGTAATCGTCATATTACTTGTTTCATTGTATCTAATTACCACCCCTTACTAAACCTACAAATACTCCTCTGATCTCAAGCTGTGTTGGAACAATAGTATCGTATTTCTGGTTTCTTGGCTTGAGAACAATCCGTCCATTCTCATTGCCAAGAATCTTTAAAGTAGCCCCATTTTCAGTAATGCCTACCACTACATCGCCAGGGTTGGCAGTCATTTGGTGTTTTATAAGCACTACATCGTCATCGAGAATTCCCATGTCAATCATACTATCTCCCTTAACTTTAAGGGCATAATAAGAGCCATTTTTGTTTAACTTAATGGTGGTCGGCACTTGAACTGGTTCTGAGTCCTCAATTGGCTCTATTGGGGCTCCAGCGGCTATATATCCCAGTAATGGCACTGTCTGCTTTTGTGTTGTGGCAGTAATTCCGCGATTTTTGTGAGGATCTCGTTTTAGGTAACCCTTTTTTTCTAATTCTTTGAAAAAATACTGGGCAGTACTTAAATTCTGGGTCTGCAAAAACTCTGCCAGCTCCTTTAAAGAGGGGGAATATCCTTTTACATCAATAAAGGAGTTTATAAAATCCAAAGCTTCTTTTTGTCTGTTCGTGAGGGGCTTGACGGACATGGGCATATTATGATAACTTTATGATAAAATTACAGTGATGTCAAGTCCGACATTAAAAATGTAAATGACTATGAAACAACTACTGATAACTCAGGCTAAACCTAACCCTTCTGGTAAAGACCGTCTTGGTAATGTGGTTCCTTCTTCTCAATTGGCCGGTGAGTGGGTTGATTTTAAGAATACCGGTAATGAGGGTTATCCTCTTGAAAATATTAAACTTCATCACATTGCCTATACCACCCAATACCCGAATGGAGTATGGGAAGAAGTGATGGGTTTTACTGGAACCTTGGGTGTGGGAGAGATTGTCCGTGTACACTCTGGTGGCAAAATTCCTCTTGAGAACTTATTTCCTGTAGATCTATCTGGGGCCAATTATCACTTGTTTACAGGCGAAAGTTATATTTGGAACAACGATCGATCCGACTCTCCACGCCTAGTATTTAAGCAGGATGGCCAAACATATGAAATTGATAAGGCGACGTATTTGGCTTATCCCCAAGAGGGGAAAATATTAAAAAGAGTTGGAAATAATCTAGTATGAGTGAAGACAATAATGAAATATATACTAGAGCAAAAAAAGAGCGTCAAAATTATGTCGATGCTGTTTTAAATTCAAAATCAAAAAAGATCATTGTTGTCGCTGGTCCCGGGACAGGAAAGACCTTTCTTTTCAAAGAAGTATTAAAGGGTAAGAAAAATACATTAACCCTTACCTTTGTTAATGCATTGGTTGAAGATCTATCTTTAGAATTGTGTGGATTGTCAGAGGTAAAAACCTTACACGGCTATGCCAGGAGTGCACTTGGATTGGCAACATCGGATAGTGTTAAAGTGTATCCAAAATTATCCGAAGTAATAAAAGAAGACGCGAAAATACTGTTAGACAAAGATATTAATTTTGATCACATTTTTAATAATCGAGATGATGGTAATGAAAATATAAAGTTTTATAAAAAACGCAAAGATTATTACGACAAATATTACGGCTACTCTGACATAATATTTGCAATCGTTAAGTATTTTGAGGATAAAAAAGATAAGATTCCAACTTACGAGCAAGTGGTTGTTGATGAGTTTCAAGATTTTAATAAGTTGGAGGTTTCGCTAATTGATTTATTGGCAGAAAAGAGTCCGACAATATTGGCTGGAGACGATGACCAAGCTTTGTACGCATTTAAGTCTGCAACTACGGAATATATCAGGGAGAGGTTTAGTCCAAGTAACAGCCAGTATACTTCGTTTACTCTGCCATATTGTTCCCGTTGCACCAGTGTAATAATCGGGGCAATTAATGACATCATTACTGCGGCTACCAGCAACGGCAACTTAAAAGATAGGGTGTCAAAAGAGTATAAATACTTTGATGATGAGAAGAAAGATAAGGAATGTGACCGTCATTCTAAAATTATTTATAGTCAAAAATATGCAGCTCAGATACCTTGGTTTATCGAAAAATCTTTAAGCGAGATCGCAGAAATTGAAAGAGGTCCTTTTTCTGTTCTAATAATATCTCCAACTAAGGTTCAAATTCGTACCGTAGCGACTGCACTAAAGAATAAAGGCTTCGAAAATGTCCAGTTCATTGATAGAAACGATGACAAGGAACCGGCATTAATGGATGGACTCAAAATTTTATTAGATGAAAGTATGAGTAACCTTGGTTGGAGAATTGTGTGCAAATCCTTAATGAATAGCCAAGATTTTAAGACGCTTATCGAGACTACAAATAATGATGATAGTGTGAGCATTTGTAAGCTGATAACACAAACATTGAAAACTGAAGTAGATACGGCACTTAAGGTGCTAAAAGCAATAAAAAACAGCAAGAAGGTGTCAAATGAAGATTCAGATAAGTTATTCAAGATGATAGGAAGAGATCCTTATGTCCTGATTAAGGACCAGTTAAAGGATGAATTAATATTTGGATCACAAAAGAATGGCAACCCGGGTCTGAGAAAAATTCCTATTAAAGCAACTACAATTCAGAGTTCAAAAGGATTGTCTGCTGATTATGTGTTTATTACTCACTTTGATGATCAGTATTTTATTCAAAATAAAGATAAGGTAACTATTTCTGATCAGGATATATGTAATTTATTGGTTGCTCTTACCAGGGCAAAAAAGAAGGTGTTTTTGGTATCATCCAACACAAAGAAACAACCTAAATTTTTAGATTGGATTAACAAAGATAAAATTGAAAAAATCAAATGAATAAATATCTAACCGCTTCCACCCTCTACGACTACACCCAATGTCCTCATCGAGTATGGCGGGACAGGTTTGGCCCTCAGGCAGAAAAGAGCCAGGAGTCAAATCCATTTATTGAGCTACTTTGGGAAAAGGGTGTATCTCACGAAAAAGATGTAGTTAGTAAATTGCAGCTAGTTGATTTGAGTTCGACTGATAAAACCGATCAATTTAACAAAACACTTGAGGCCATGAGAAATAAAGTGCCGTTAATTTATCATGGATACCTCCAATACGAAACTTATAGCGGTGAGCCTGATTTATTGCGGTTAGAACCTGACGGCACTTATATTCCGATCGATATCAAAAGCGGGAGTGGTTTTGAGGGAACAAATGAAGATAGTGATGAAAACGGTAAATTGAAAAAACACTATGCCCTCCAAATAGCTCACTACTGCGAGTTGATTGCCAAACTGGGGTTTGGTAGTAAACATCGCGGTATTATTCTTGATAGCAAAAATGAAGAAGTGCTCTACGATCTGGATTTACCTCAAGGTGTAAAGACTCCGATGACTTGGTGGCAGTTATATGAGCAGACGAGATATGAAGTTTCCCGATTAATAACCAACCAAACACAGAATAAACCTGCCTATTCCAGCCTTTGCAAGCTCTGTCCTTGGTATCAAAGCTGCAAGAAGTGGTGTCTGGATACCAACGATCCTACCATGATTGCCTATTTGGGTAGATCTGGACGCGATACTCTGGTAGAAGATTTGGATTTGAAAGATGCCAAAGATCTTTGTTCAATTGATGTCTCTGAGCTGATAAACAGGAAACAAAAAGATAAATCATTTTTGCCTCGTATCGGAGAGAAGCAATTAATTAAATTCAAATTTCGTGTCCAGATCAATTACGAACTCAAAACTCCCCAGTTTAAGCCTTTTCCTCCGTTTCCCAAGGTAAATCATGAGTTATTCTTTGATATAGAAGACGATCCAACCCAAGAATTTGTGTACTTGCACGGTGTCTATGAGCGAACTCCGGAGGGCGAACGATTCTTAGATGATTTTGTGGCTGCCGATAATACCAGAGAGGCGGAGAAGGAAGCCTGGACCAAATTTGTACGATATGTGCAATCACTTCCAAAAGGAGATTTTTGCCTGTATTACTACAGCAAACATGAGCGCACAACATATCGAGAAATGCAGAAAATGTATCCAGATGTTATTGATATTAACGAGCTTGAAACTTGGTTTGTGCCACCAATTGGGATTGATCTCTATTTTGACTACATCTTCAAATACACCGAGTGGCCACTACCAAGCTACTCACTCAAGGAGATTGCCCATTATCTCAACTTTAACTGGCGGGATAAAACTCCCTCTGGTGCGCTTTCGATCCAATGGTTTAACGAGTACCTTGAAGACAAGGATCCAGCCAAACTAAAGCGAATTCTTGAATATAACGAGGATGACTGCAAAGCAACAATGGTTATTAAAGATTACTTGGATTCAGTAAAAACTGAATGAATGAACAAATACTTATAGCTATTATCGGATTAGTGGGTGCCATAATCGGTGGACTGATAGCTTCTGTTCCAATTTTTATTCAGGAACAAAGAAACCACAAGCGATGGTTGATTGAAAAGAAAATAGCTTATCTCAAGGATCAAATCGAAGAAATTGACCAATCCAAAAAACTGAGCTTAAAAGACTTGCAAACCGTACTAAAAGGTGGCAAATTTGAGGACAATGGAAATTTTGTGTCATCCGTTCCAATGGAGGTAATCGAAGCTTTTCAAAAACATCTACCGAATGGACAAACAATGATTAGAGATATTCCAGAAGCTAAAAGACAAGAAATCTTTATTGATGCTGCTACCGCTCTGGAGAGGAAAAAGATTGAATTGCAGAAAAACATTAAGAAGCTGCTTTCTTAACTTTTCATGCTTGTAGAAAATGTTTGATTTCCTTTGCTGTGTACTCTGGATATTCAAGCTCTGTGGTCCAGTCAGTTGTCCGAAATTGTACCCATTTCTCGAGCCAATTCAATAACAGTTTCGGATTCTACTACTGATAAGACAATTTCCTAACTTTATGGCCTTGGCTGTAAGAAGTGAATTGAAGATACAATAGAGTCAATAACTTCTTGGTCGAATGGGTTTCCGTAATCATCTGTGTGGTGCATTGTTTTAATTGTAAAGAAGTAGCCTAGTGGGTTGATGAAGGTTACACTTCTTTTAAGATAATCGTTGCAAAAGAAATTATCTGCTCCTGGGCATTCAACATAATATAACTTGTAAGTCGGGAGATCATCTATCTTTGCGGGTAAAATTCCAGAAATAACCTCGTGGACTTTGGTAAACTCTCTTCTAATGACGTTGTTGGGGCTATAGTAGTCTAATTGTTTGGTTGTATCTTGTTTTTGAACGGAGACGGCAATTTCGGATTGGTCTGTAGAATATTTAGCATAAGGTTTAACAATTAAAGTAAATTCTTCAACACTCTCTGAAGATGATCTTTCTTCAACAATGGCGTCGTTTGGGTAATTTAGAGTAAAACCATATTTTTCGTCCATGTAATGGGTATAAGTTTTCAAGTCGCTGGTGACGGGAGTGGTTGTAGGTGAAGATGCTAATATCCGTTCTTGAGAGGGGGGGAGAGCAGTAGATTCGTGAAATTTATAGCCAAGATAAAAACCAAGAAAGGGAAACAAAACAAAAAGGATCAATGCCAGGGTTCTTGAGGAGCGAGTCACAGTAGTCAATGATTGTGGAAGCATTGTTGAGCTAAGTATATTTCCAGGTAGAATAAAAGTCAAAAATCCCATAATTCAAATAATTCTTGAACCTAAAGGAAAGATGTTTAATTTATTACCCCTTACGAAAGAACACTGCTTTGCGGTATTACCTGACAATCGAGAATTTTAAAGTTCTAAAATCGTTCCACTGCCCGAGCAACTTATTTCAAGTACGAAATCTATCCATATAACTCATTACCCAAGATAGGACTCGAACTTTTGATAAAATCACACAGTACTTATGAGAATTTATCTTATTAGACACGGACAAACAACTGGAGATATTGAAGATAGATATGGAGGAGCTTATGATGATGAGTTGTCAGATAAAGGCGTATCTCAGGCACACGAACTAGCTGATAAATTAAGTAATTCCGGTATACAGATTCTTTTTTGCAGCCCATTAAAACGAGCACAACAAACCGCAAAAATACTACAAGCGAAATTAGGTGGTGAGATAAAAACAATTATAGATTTAAGGGAAAGAAATAAAAACGGGATTCTGACCGGGATGACCAGAGGCGAAGCAATAATAAAATATCCACAATTAGTTGAAGAACTTAAGGATTACAGAAGTCAGATAGAAGGGGCAGAGTCTCAAGAGGATTTTGAAGATAGAATAAATAAAGCGTTTATGGAAGCTACCGGTGCCTTAAATTATTCAACAATAGGCATTGTTACCCACGGTATGCCATTTTGGGTAATCTTTGGAGACATTCTAAATAAAAGTGTAATAGCTGATATTACAGATTGCGCCTACGCTGTATTAAACAAAGAAGACCAAAAATTAATTCTAGTTAGAACGGATGGGATTGAATACAATAAGAACTAGTTCTAAAATCGTTCCACTGTCCGAGCAAGCGCTATTTGAACCTAAATTTGACATATCCCATATTGGACTGGAGAACTTTTGTATAATCTGTCTATGAAATCAGAACCACCAATTTTGTGTAGTGCCTGTCTACTCGGATGCAAGTGTCGCTACGACGGCAATTCAAAATCAAATGAAAAGGTATTAGCTATGTTGAAGAATAATCAATTACTTCCAGTATGCCCAGAGCAATTGGGTGGACTATCAACTCCCCGGACACCATCAGAGAGAAACGGCGATAGGGTGATTACTAAAGATGGTACAGACGTAACTGTCAACTATCAGACTGGTGCTGAAGAAGTTTTGCGAATAGCCAATCTTTATGGATGCAAAAAGGCAATTCTCAAAGCAAGGTCCCCATCTTGTGGTTCCAAACAAACATATGATGGTACCTTTACGGGCAAACTAATTGATAGAGACGGTGTGTGTTCTGAATTGCTAAAGAGAAACGGGATTGAAGTTATCTCAGAAGAAGATTTGTAAAACTTACTTCTAACTCACGGCTTTCCTAATTTCCTCCAAGGCGGGGAGCATTTTTTTTAGGCACGAAATCTATCCATATAACTCATTACCCAGGATGGGACACAAACTTTTGTATAATCAACTGTGACAATAGATTCTCCAATAGATACTCAATGGTTTATACAAAAAGCAACAGAAAACGATTGGACTGCTATTGATGATCGGGTTACAGAAATAAGTAACAATCCAGCGTGGATAAATTGGACTAGTGAAGGTTTGATCAGTGAGGTGTTGTATGAAAGAGATATAGCTATCAGCCTTTTAGAAAAAACTAAATTACCTTTTGATGAAAGTAAAGAATTCGGGTTAAGAAGAGTATTACAAACAGACGAAAATCAACATCTGAGGAGAAAATCAGCTATCGCATTTTTTGTTCACGGAATTAAAGATGAGGAAATCTTGAGTCTTCTCCATGATGCACAACATAACGATGATGAATTAAGAGAACAGGTCGTTATGCTTTTGACTAAGCTCTAAACTGTGCTAATAGTTCTAAAATCGTTCCACTGTCCGCGCATCTAGACCGATTTCCGAACTACCGATCTTTTGGTAAAATTTACTTATGATAATCAGAAATGTCACTCCTGCTGACTATGAATCACTCAAAATTATTAAACCTTCACTAGATTTGGAAACTGTAACTAATCGTCTTAATCGGCAAAATAAAGGAGAGGTGGAGTTTTTAGTGCTTGAAGACAATTTTGAATTAGTTAGTTTTGTTTTATTAAAATGGAACGGCAAGGAGACTCATCCGGAATATCCAGACATGGAAGATCTATATACAAAAGAAGACAAAAGGGGTAAAGGATATGGTTCATTATTGATAAAAGAATGTGAGCGGAAAGCTAAAAAAAAAGGTTTTTCTAAAATTGGTCTAGCCGTCAATCCACAGGAAAATGATCATGCTAACCAACTTTACCAACATCTAGGTTATCAGCCCACAGGTGAAAAAACTTATGTTGACGGGATTTATAGTGGAGTGGAGGATTGGTGTATAGACATGGAAAAATTGATTAAATAGTTCTAAAATCGTTCCACTGTCCGAGCACTGACTTTTACGTACGTATTATTTATCCATATTACGCATCACCACAGAATAGACTCGAACTTTTGTATAATTTGCCCATGAGTAATTATTTACAGCAAGTTCAAGATTTTTTATCCAAGAATAGTCTTGATATTGCCAAAGACCAATTCTTTTGTATTGATGACGATATTTTAAACAAAATGATTGAATGCGCCCAACTATCTCCTGTTGATCGTATTTTAGAAATTGGTCCGGGATTAGGTTTTCTCACTCAGAAAATAGCTACCAGTGTCAAGGAAGTAATTGCCATTGAAATTGATACAAAGTTTAAACCCCTCTTAAGTCAACTACCTGGCAATGTTGAAATCGTTTATGGAGATGCATATAGATTATTAAATGACGATATATTTCAAAGTATTCACCACCCTCCCACCAAAACAATTTCCAGTATCCCTTATAGTCAATCCCAAAATATGTTACATAACTATACGAACGCTCGTTGGTATCAAGGCGATTTAATTTGGCTAGCCCCAAAAAGTTTAGCCGATAAAGTTAATAAAGAACCAATTTTGGGGGCATATTTTAAAGCCGAAATTATAATGGAAGTTCCCAAAACATCATTTTACCCACAGCCGAATACGCAATCAGCTGTCATATACTTCCATCGCATTCCTAATCCCATGGAAACAGGTGATTTTAATATTTATCTTAGAAGATGGTTTTATAATCATGAGGATATTAAAGTGAAAAATACACTAAGAGAAGGAATTATTAGTGTTGCTAAAAATCTGAAAAAGAAAGTTGTTACCAAAAACCAAGCCAGGGAACTAATAGGCACTCTAAATCTTCCACAACCAGAACTAGAAAAACTTACTAACAACATCCGCCCTGAATATTACTTTGAATTACCACTCAAATTAACCCCTTGGTTTAAAAGTTTAACAACTTAATCTTATTAATTGCTACAAAAGTTCTAAAATCGTTCCACTGTCCGAGCAAATGAGACTAGAACTTTTTTTGAACCTAAAATAGGTTCTAACTTTACATACCCCGTCCTGGACTAGAGAACATTTTTGCTAATTTTTATAGCTTTGCCCTTAATTATGGCAATGGCAATTTTTTTATAAGCTTTATCTAAAATCCGACCGAAGGTGGGTTGTGATACTTTCATTTTTTTAGCCGCTTCAATTTGTTCTAATTCGTCAACATCGTGTAATTTTAAGGCTTCAAGTTCATCGGGAAATAATTCCACTTCTTCAAGAATAGACAAGGGCACGCCCCGAGGTTTAAAGTAAACAACCTCGGGGTTAAATCGTAAACATCTAGGATTCTTTGGCCTAACCATATTTTATTTTAATTCTTCTTCCAACTCTTTGGTATCCTCAAGCTCTTCTTCTAAAGCTTTTCGGTAGTCAGCTAAAGATTTAAAACGACATAATCCACGACCAAAGTTGCAACCTAAACCTTTATCTCCGCCACAAGGCCCAAAACCTCTACCGGTTGATGGACCTTGACCCATTGGGCCTGTTTTATCTCTGTTTGGCATATTGCCTCCTATTTAGATAAATAAATATAAATGAATATATATTCATAATATTACTAATTTAAGTAATGTCAAGTAAATTTATTCTAGGTGAAACAAGTCCTAATTGAGTCTAAGGCGGGGAGCAAGTGTCAATATAACAAGTAAAGATACACCGAATAAGCTTTTATGACATGGTTAAGTGGAAGTGATACGCCATGATAAGATTCAATAATGGCTGGAGAAACACAGAAATTTTATGAAAGTAAAGAAAGAACTGTACGTCTTAATCCCGACGGCTTAACTCCGACGGAAATGGCAATGATAGTTGGTCTTGCCACACAACTCTTTGACGGAAGCAAAATAGAATTTAAATACGCTCTTGATCGTTGTACTTTTTTTGCCGAATATGGATACGATGTTCTCGTCAGACTTGTGACCAACCACCCTCACCTAGCTAATCCTCGTATAGAAGGTAGCGACAAAAATCCTTTTGATCAACACTACTGGTTAGCCGTCGACTTAGTCAGCAATGAAGTTCCTCAATCTATCACTCTTGATCCTATTTTTGGATACGTTGGACTTGCTGAAAAAACTCACAATCCTTATTACGATCGTAAAAGGATTGTGACTCCTCACGTGCCAGCCTGGGAGGGTGGAGTCCGAATTAAAACCATAAGTATATAGTTCGAAAATCGTTCCACCAAGCGAACTAAGCCAAATCAGTACAATGTTATCGTTTTCAATAAATCTTCAAATCTCCCTTTTGCTAATCCAATCACAGTATCTGCAGCTCCATAATATACCCAGATTTCATCACCAACTAACACTGCTCCCGACGGGAAAACTACGTTTGGTACTAACCCATTTCTCTCATAATCAGCAGCAGGCTCCAATACAAAACCTTTTGTTCTTCCAATCATTTTGTGTGGATCTTCCAAGTCGAATAGGGCTGCTGACACACTCCATGAATCTGTCATTGATTCCGAGCTAAAGACCATTAACCACCCCTTGTCTGTCTTTAATGGCACTGCTCCCAATTCCGGGCCACGATGAAGCCACTTCTCTGTCTTTAACATGGTTAAACTATCCGTCCATTCAGTTGTCACTAATATTTCCCGAATATTATTAAAATACTTAATTTTTACCGATGAGTTTATACTATCTGCATTCTCCGTAAAAGCGAATCCAATTTTACCTTTAACTCTTTCGGGCCAAATACAAGCAGCTTTTGATTTGACTGTTGGACCAACAATACCTAATTTTTCAATTGACACAAAATCTTTGGTTCTTGCCAGTGCAATTCTGATGTTGGGTTTTGTATCTTTCTCCCAAAGTGGGGCATCTATTGCTGTGTATGTAATATAATAATAATCTTCAAATTTTGTCACCCTTGGATCTTCACAACCATAGTTATCATATGTTTCACTTGGGCTGATGAGAGGTTTATTATTTCTAATAAAGTTTTCACCATCGCTACTTTCTGCAATACCTATAAAAGAGACATTATTAACTAACTTGAAACCAGGTCGGTAATATCTGGGTTCTCCAACTTTTAAAGCGCTTGAAAACGCTCTATATAGCATTATAAAATTCCCATTTTCTATAATTACTGTTGGATTAAACACGGCACCCCCTTCCCAATCAACTTCTTTTCTGGGAACTAAAATAGGCTTTGGATTAGATTCGGATGGGAATCTTGTCAGTAAAAAATTAGGCTTCGGCATAAGTTAGGTTAACATATCAGTTATCAACAATTACAAAAAGTTCTAAAATCGTTCCACCCCCCCGAGCATAAGATAGGCGAAGTTTTAAAATCGTTTTTTTGTCGGCCGCAGAAAGAGAAGGATGCCAGTCCCAGGTATGATTAGATTTATAAACTTAGCAACTGCAATTATTTAAGATTCTGTATTGGGACCGTGCATCGCAATAGCTTCCCGTAAACGAGATTGCATCGCCTCAACTTTATCGGAGTTAACCCCCCTTAATAATTCAAGTGCGTTGGCTGTTCCCTCAACGGCGCTGACAACCCTTGAAACATTTTGGGTTAAGGAACCCTCAATAAGTGTCCATGTATGAGGAATAATAGCTACTACGAATTTTGCCGTATCTAATGGACGGCTTAATAACTCTGCGACGGTAAACTTTTGTGCAGCATCTACTTCACCTTCAGGAGTATCTCTTTGTTCAGTCATATCTAAGTATCCTTGTTAAAATATTAACTCTGTCTACTAATACTAAGAATAGTAGTTCATATAGCAAGATATTACAAGTCATATTTTTAACTTTTGCCGTAATTATTGATACAATGAATAAACTAATATTTACTACTACATTGAAAGCCTGAGAGATTTGAAGTATTCACTAAGGTATTAACAATGTGACTACACTCCGTTAATTCGAGTACTCCCGAAATTAAGGAGTCTTGAGTCTTGGTGAAATTCTAAAATCGTTCCACAGCCCGAAGCCAGATGGAATATGTTTTGACACCAGGATTACAGTAAATATCTGAGCTGGATTACAGAATATAAAATCCGGGTAAGCCATACTGATATTGGCCAATCGAGGCAGACAGAAGATATAGAGATAAAATCTTATTGACTAGAATGAAAATATTGACAAGAGTTTTTTTCTAAAAATTTTGCTCTGTCCCGGTTTGGTTTCTCAAATGACCTCAACAAAAATTATAACTATTTCGACTACTAAAAAGGACAATAACCAAAAGGTAAATGTAATTAGCGATATTTGGCAATTATTTTCAGCATTACCTAATTAATTTTGCCCAAAAACACCGACTGATTGGATATTGGCAGGTTTTTCCTGTACAATGGATTGTATCTTATATTTTGATATTTTACTTTTATAATGGGCGCGAACAAGACTTTAGAATTTGAAACTTTTTACCAACAATTTATTACGCGTGACTACAAAAAAGGGGAAATGCTAATACGGGCTGACGACGACCCGCAGGGAATTTTTTGCCTGACTAAGGGGTACGTTCGCCAATATACTATCTCCCCTGCCGGAAACGAATTGTCGCTGCATATTCTCAAGCCAATTTCATATTTTCCAATGGTCTGGGCCATAAACGGGACGCCAAATGTATATTTTTTTGAAGCTTTAACGGCGGTTGAAGTTGGCCGTGCCCCACGGGAGCAAGTTGTTAGTTTTATTAAAGACAAGCCATCACTACTTTTTGCGCTGATGAGCGAACTTTTGGAAGACTATGCGGAAACACTGACCCGGGTGGAACACCTGGTGTTTAGCGACGCCTACCGCCGGGTAATTTCAATTTTGATTTATATTGCCAAGCACTTTGGAGAACCCCACAAAAAGGGGATTATTGTTAAACACCGATTTACCCAAGCGGACATTGCCACCCTGGTTGGCGTAGCCCGGGAAACGGCCAGTATTGAACTGTTAAAACTGGAAAAGAAAGGGCTGATTAAATATGTTGACCACTCAATTCTGTTTGAAGATTTAGAAAAACTAGCGACGCAAATAGACTCAGGAACACCGTAAACGTAATGTAACTTGGATGGATTGTGTTAGCCGGATTACAGCTAGTTGATATGGAACATTACGGTGTAATGCTTGTACTGCTACTACACTAGTAACTAGTTGATATGTCTACTAATAATCAAAAGCAAAGAGTCACGCTGTTTATTAACCATATGGTTGTAACCCACGCCAAAGCACAAGCCCTGGTGGAAGACACGACACTGACTAGCTTGGTGGAAAAAGCGCTTTTAGCTTATTTACCCTCAGAATTAATTATTAAAAAAATGAAAATATAAGTACAACTTTATTAATTAAATAGGAATATATATGGGAATTTTACTTTGGATTATTTTTGGAGCACTGGCCGGATGGATCGCTACTGTGATTATGAAAACAGACAGACACCAGAATACCGGTTATGACATAGTGTTGGGGATTATTGGCTCGGTGGTAGGTGGACTTTTAATGGGCACAATAGGCCAATCGGGAGTTACCGGATTTAATATTCAGAGCTTGATAGTGGCCGTAATTGGCTCAATTGTAGTGATTTTTATTGGCAGGAAGCTAAAGAATAGATAATTATTTATTTAAAAATATATGACAGAAAATAATAATGGATTAATAACGTCGGGTAATAGAGGAACTCCGGTGGTTAAGTCACCGGTAATTACTAAAGCCACCAGCGCTCAAACAAATGAATATTTGGTATATTATTTTTTTGGAGCCATGGAAATTTTATTGGCTTTTAGGTTGGTGTTACAACTAACCGGAGCCAGCCTGGCGAGTGGGTTTGTTCGCTTAATTTATAATATAACCGGAATATTGGTTTTGCCATTTAATGGGATTTTCAGTAAAGGTTACGCCCAGGGGTTAGAAACAACTTCGGTACTGGAACCAGGTACTATAGTGGCGATTATTGTTTACGCCTTAGTAGCTTGGGGAATTGTTAAGGTTATTAAGATTGCTTCAGGTGAGCAACAGGAGGCATAGGATGAATATATCAATTACAGCACTTAGTCCCCTATCGGCATTAGTTTTTGGCGTCTTAATTTTGATGTTTCCAAAAATTGTTAATTACCTGATTGCGGCTTATTTAATTATTAATGGGCTGGTGGGCTTGGGCTTTATAAAATAAACATGTTAATACTGATATTAATTCTGATTATTGGTACGGCACTGGTATATATTTCTAAATATAATTTTGCTCCGGTTAGTGTAAATCTAGGAAACTCAATCATCACAGGCATTCCTCTTTTTTATGTAATAATCGGGTCTTTTATTGTCGGTTTGATCTTGTCTTACATATTACAGCTGCTACGGGCTATTTCCACCTCATGGACACTTCGGGGTAAAAACAAAGAAATTAAAGAAGATAAAGATGAAATACTGGAGTTAACCCGCCGGATCCATCAGCTAGAACTGGAAAATGAAAAGCTAAAACACCTTACCGGGAACGAACCCGATGATTCAAACGCTTTGTGAAAACCTTGTTAGCCAAAATATACAAAAGGTTTCACTTTTCGAAAAGTTGGCAACTTTGGATTATGAGTTTGTTTCAAACCCGGTTTTTAGTAGGTGTGACCGGTATCGTTTTTAACGAGAAACAGGAAATTTTACTTTTTAAGCACACCTACCGGACACATTCCTGGAGCTTGCCGGGTGGTTATATGGGCAAAGGTGAGCACCCCCGAGAAGCGCTGGAGAGGGAAATTAAAGAAGAATCGGGATTTGTGGTGAGCATTGACGACTCGCTTAAAACCCGGACGGACCGCGACTTTGCCCGCCTGGACTTGTGTTATACCGGGGTGTTGATTGGGGGAGAATTTGTTGCCACCTCAGAGGTGTCGGAATATGGATATTTTGCCCTAGACAAGTTACCACTTTTAAGAAAAAACCAACTGTTTTTGATTGACTTGGCTTTAGCAGCTATACCCTGAAAAACATTATAATCTAGAGAGGAGATTCTTTCCCCGAAAACTTTCGGACTTCCGTCTGAGACGGACATGGCAGAATGACACAGAAAGTGGAGATATCGGTGTTAAATTAAGGTTTTGAAAGACTTGTTACAATTGAGAAGTGAATAATAGGAACATAACCCTCGGATACGTACTAATTACACTCCAAAACTCCTTCTTTTGGTATGCCCCTTGGCTTTTATATGTATACCAGTACATTGATATTAAACAAGCGACATTACTTCAGTTAATCGGATTATTGACACGAGTTATTGCTGAAATTCCCAGCGGTACGGTGGCTGACTTGATGGGAAAAAAGAAAACCCTGTTAATCGCATTTTTTCTATCCGGGTTGGGGGAAATTACTATGGCATTTTCGACTACATTTAGTTTGTTGGTTGTGTCTTATGTAATAAACAGTCTCGGTTCGAGCTTTTTTTCCGGAACTATTGACGCCTTCATGTATGACAGCCTACTTGAAAAAAAAGATGAGAAAAAATACCCGTCCGTTTTAGGTAAGTCAAACGCATACCAAAATATGGCCACAGCCATAGCCACGCTTACAGGTGGTTTTATGTTCCAAATATGGGGTGGGTTGCCGTTTTTGATTACAGGTATAGCCAAATTTGCGGGCATGTTTATTGCGTTTAGAATAACTGAACCGACGGTAGACACTTTTTCATTTTCGGCTAAAAACTTTGTGAATCAAACAGCCAAAGGGATACGGCATCTGTTTAGTAAAAACTTAATTAGACTAACATTACTGACCTTACTTATGGGTAGCTTTAGTGTTGTAGTTTATGAGATTTTGGACGATGTGGCGGTAGTTGACTGGGGGTATTCGGCTACCAGTATTAGTATTCTATATACAACGGTAATTCTATTATCGATTCCCTCAAGCTTTTTATATGAAAGAGTGGCTAAAGTGATTAAACCACCAATGATTGTGGTGGGGGCAATTTTAATTTTAGTAATTAATTATATATTTTCTCCGTTAATAAACGTATATGTTTGGTCGTTTATTTTTTTACTTAGAGTGATTTATAGTCCTTTAAAAACTGCGGCAGTGACTGACATTATTAATACAAATGTGGCTTCAAACATTAGAGCAACAACCCTGTCAACTTACGAACTATTAATTAGAATACCCTTTGTGATGTTTGGGGTATATATTGGTACCTCGTTAAAGGATATGGGGGTTAAAAATTTTTCTGTACTATTTTCCGGATCTCTGTTGATGCTTCTTTTGATTTATTTTCTGATTATTTTGATTATTAAGTTAAGAAAAACAACCAACAACCGGAATGCTTACACAATTATTTCAAAACCTGTGGGGTGACATAAGATAAAATAGAGATATAACTAACATTAAACAAATATCACCAAAACAGCAGGAAGAACTGATTAACATTCTTAAACAACGGTTTGAGAAAAATATGAGGCGCCACGAGGGAATTGAGTGGGTTAAAGTGGAAGCCAAACTCAGGGCAAGAGTTGAAAAACTAAATATTATTTGGACAATGGAAACAACCGGGGGTGAACCGGATGTGGTGGGCTTGTATGAAAAAACCGGCGAATATATTATTGTAGACTGCTGCCCGGAGAGCCCAAAAGGGCGACGAAGCTTGTGCTACGACAACGAAGCGCTGGAGGCGCGAATTGCCAATAAACCAAAAGGAAGCGCAATGGGCATGGCCCAAGATATGGGAATTGAGCTGATGAGTGAAGAAGATTACCGGTGGTTACAAAAACTGGGAACCTTTGACACGAAAACATCCAGTTGGTTAAAAACCCCGGAAAACATTAGGAAGCTGGGTGGGGCAATTTACGCTGATTTCCGGTACCGACAGGTGTTTGTATACCACAACGGAGCTGACTCATATTATGCGTCGCGCGGGTTTCGGGGCGGAGTGGGGGTATAAAAAACCCACGACCTAACGTTGAAGTTAAGCGTAACGCACTGGGAGAGGACGAATTCGAAAAAACTTCAACTAGATCTGACATCGAAGTTTCGGCATTGTTTGAATAAATTTTCTTTAACATGCGTGGTTTAATGAAACATTTATTAGATAAAACAAAGATAGGATAACTGGCAGAACTAAAAGTTGAACCTAAAAAAAACAAATCTTACAAAAAAGATTGAGTATCAAAAAATGGAAAACGCCTCAGCTTATTTTTAAACTCCTTTTCCTTCCTCGACGGCGGTTACCTTGAAACTTGTGTCAAACTTGACGGTCACCTGAGTACCGTCAGCTTTTCTCATGTGAGCTTCGTAGGGGGAACCTTCAGCGTCGGTTTCAACTCTTAAAACAGTTCCCTTAGGAACTGCCGCTAACGCGGCGGCGGTGGCTTTGGCGGCATTGTCACCAGTCAACAACACTTCCCGGACACCATTAGCACCAACATGACCACCGGAATTAGTGTCAGACTTTAGTTTAACTTCGGCAGTATTAATGGGAGTATTTTGGGCGCTGGTTTGGCTGGTGCGGGGAACATTGGTTAGACTAAGTCCTAAAATTGTTAAAAAAGCACCAAGAAGAAGTGATAATTGGTGAGATTGTTTCATGGGGAGGGTAAACTAATAAGTCTGATATTGTCCTCCCGGAGGGCACGAGTTTGAGGGGGAAAGGGATAATAAAGGGGTAAGAAGAACAAGATATAAACAGATATAATTACTTATGAACTATGAACGGAGTCGAGTTAAGTCAAAAGTTAGCTGATCATGGTGTGCCGGTTTCGACTTGGGGACGGGGTGGGAGTAAAACTTTGGAGCACCTTTTGGGTGAGTTAAAGGAGGGAGAGGCAACCTTAGTTGAAACTATTGAAAGGCAATTACTTCCCTCCCAGTCCTACCCCGGATTAATGACTCGGCGAACGGTTCACGCTTTTTTACTTGACTTACCAAATAAATTTTATCGAGAGGAAGGTTACCAGGAAGAACAACCAGACAAGATCACTTACTTTAGGTGGCAAGAAATAAAGTCGTAATAATAAACTGTTGTGTTTTTTGTTACATAGGAGATAATATGGGGTATTATGACAACATCACTCGAGTGGTTGAAAACAGTTGCAATTGACGGCAGAACATACGTCTGCCCCACCCCAGCCCAAATGGGGAATCTATATCTGAGAATGGCGGCAAGTGTTTCGGATGCGGAAAAAAAATTTGATCGGTTGGTAGCTATAGTACCGGGGGGACAAGGAGCAACTGAAGCCCTGGCAGATTTGTTAGGAGTACGCCATATCTCAACTTTGGGAGCAAGGTTAATTGGGGAAGAAAACAAAGTTCAGATTACGAGGAAACTCACTGATGATGTTTACAGGGAATCAGTTTTAGCTGTTGGCGACGTGGTTGACCCCATAGTTCTTGACGCGGTATCAGAATTATTGCTGACTAGAAAAGCGCGGTCTGTTTACACGGCAGTTGTTTGCGACAACCATGGAAGCAGGGTAGTGGCGGATTTCAGAGGGTTCTGGACGGACGAGGATAAAGTGATTTTTCCTCACACTCGGGGAGAGTTTGTGAGAGGAGTTTATGGCATGTGGCAAAAAAGATGTTCGGTAGAAGAAATTGGACAGAGGTTTGAGAGTTTGGGAATAGATGAGAGACAGGTTGCTCTTATTATGGAAGGAGTAATGCCAGGTGGGCGACTACCTACCCTAAGTTAAAACTAACAGAGATCAAGTAAAATTGATTTAATGTTGACTAGTTTAAGAAATTACCAAGGGGAAGAGATTGAGAAGGAAAGGTTACAGAGTGTGAACTTTAGTGAGGTGAATTTGAAATTTAGCTCGTTTAGTAATTGCGTACTGGTTAGCTGTAATTTTACCGGCGCTCAATTGGACCAAACATTATTTACTAACTGTAAATTTAGCGGCTGCTGTTTGAGCGGCGTTGATTTTTCGGAAATTTCAATTAAAAAATGTCGGTTTATAGACACTCTGCTGAGTTACTCGACATTTCAAAAGTTTAAAGCCGGGTCGAAATACGAACTAGTGACAACTGACTTGAGCAGTAACACGTTTGAGGGAACGGACTTAAGTAATAGTGTATTTAATAACTGTCTGTTGAGGAAAGTAAAGTTTGAGAAAACGAAACTACTTAATGCTGTGTTTAAAAACTGCGACTTATCAGAAGCTGACTTAATCAGCGCCAATATTGAGGGAGCAATTTTTTCTCAGTGTCAGATTTTCCAGACAAAACTAAGCTTGGACGGTTTGATTAAATTTGGTGGCGGGCAGGGGTTTGTGTTAGAAAGCTAGCACAAGCAGCGGAATACTTTATTAATTAGAATAAACCTTCTTTAAGCTCTTCAAGCGACAGATCGACTTCAAAGGTGGTTCGATCACCGACATTAACGTAGAGCGACAAACTATCACGCTTATGACGCTTAATGATGCCGCCGCAGGAATAAACCACACGACGAATATCTGGATGTAGCTCTTGCACTAGGGGGAGGCCATTTTGGTCTATAAAATTATCAGGGGTTAAAATTGGGTCCGGGGCAACAGTAAGACTGAAAATGTTATTAAGACGGGTTAACTTAGCCCGTCCAATACTGTATACATATTTGTCCTGACCGTCGATTTTTTGAATGGTGATGCCGTGGATGATGAAAAGGGCTTCGGTGGGGTTTAACCAAATGGGGGGCATGGTGGTACCTATGCGCCACTGGGCCCAAGGCAGAGAGGTCGGAAACTCAATATCTCCAAGTTTCTCAGGCGTTTGGGCGTGCACGGAAAAGGCCAAAATTTTGTGGTTATAGTCCGGACTATCGGGCCGGAAAAGAAAAGTAAAATTGTCAACCGGGGTCATGTTTTTTCCCGATCCAAAAGTAGAGATGACCAAAAAGGGTGGCAATTCTTTTTCCCAGGTATTAACAGAATTAATTTTGACAATAGCCGGAAACGGAAGAGAACGGCCAGATTTATCACACAATACCGCAGTTAAGCCGATGACTAAGTTTTCGTTTTCTAATTCGAGTGCCCGGGGATCTTCCAAGTTAATTCCCTCAAACATGGGTTCCCAAATAGTTCGTTCTTGAACAATGGACCCCTCGGAACTTAGCTCAAACAGTTTCAGAATACCGGTATCGGGCTGGCCTAAAGCGCTGGCCTTGACTACTTCCCTACCGATTAAATAGACTGAGTCACTATTAAGTTTCTGCCAAGCAGCCAGATTAAAACGGGCAACTTGTAAATTAGGAAAAATATTTCTAATTTGTTGAATTTTCATTTAGACTGAAGTTGGTGATGGCCATGACTGACAAAAGATAAGAAACAAGTGATTCGGCACCCTGATTAAGATTGACACCGCTTGAAGTTAATCCATCATAACACCCGCCGGTAACAAAATTGTAAACAGGAACTTGTTGGCTATTGTTACCTAAAAACCAACTAAAACAAATTGAAGCTAAATTCTTGTACATTTCGCTTTTAGTGGCGAGAAATGCTGCCCTGAGGGCCAGTATCATGGAAGCAGGGTCTTCGGGTTGTTGGTCGTAGAGACTCATTTCACTACCCCGGGTGTACCACTGAATGTTACCAACCGGCTGATAATAATCGTTTTTAAAACTGGTTTTAATAAGAAATGAGAGAGATTTAGTGGCTACATTTAGCAAAGAAGTGTCATTGCAGGACCGGGCGACTAAGAATAATGATTCAGGAATTACGGCATTGTTGTACTTTAGGCTAGTGTCAAACCACTGCCAGTCGGGACTGGTGGAATAATGAGCGAAAGCTTGGACTAGATCGGAGACTAATAAATCAATTTTCTGGTTCATTTGATTACTTACAGCGGGAAACTCCTGTTGGGCTAAAAGTAAAGCCTTGATCATTAGGGCTTTGGCTCTTAGGTGATTATCGAGCTTGATGGAATTCCAGCTTTTCAAAAATATATCTTTGGCAACACTTCTTAGATGAGATGGGTTGGTTTTGGTGGCTAAATACTCAGAGAGGGCCCACAAAGTCCGAGCATTGGCGTCGGTTAAGTCTTCGGAAGTGTTTTGAGAAGTGGGGAGGTGGGCGGGATGACTAAGATAATTGACAAATGAACCATCTGGCTGATGGCAAGTTTTGATGAAATTGAGATACTTTTCCGACAAAGCAGTTTTGCCATAAAAACTGGCAACAACTAGAGCCCGGGAATTATCGTCGATGGTATAGCCAAAAGCGGGGTCGGGAGTGGACAACTTGGCAAACTGAAACAGACCAAAGTTATTAGTCATTCTTACTAAATGAGAAAAGTTTAGGGGAGGAATAACGCTTTGATTTAACAATTTTAAATACTGGGCGGCAACATTGGTCCAGAGCATAGGCCGGGTGAGAGTGTAGGCGGCACGGTGCATTTTTTTAAGCTTGGCGGGACTGGTAAGCAGATCATTGATAGCCAGGCTCATGGAAGAGGGGTCTTTGATGGGGACAAGTCGGCCAACTTCCGGAGTAATTATTTCTCTGGACTGGGCAAACTCAGTGCTGACTGCGGCCCGACCGGTACCAAGGGCATAAGACAGAGTTCCTGAAACTGCCTGATCGGGATTAATGGAAGTGGAAATATAAATGTCGGTAGCTTTGAGAAATTTAATTAACTCCGGCAAGCTTAAATATTGGTCGTAAAATTTAACATGACGCTTTAAATGTAGACGATTGACCAGTTTAGTTAACTCAAGGCGATAGACTTCACCGTCTTGGCGGTGAACTACCGGATGAGTTTTACCTAAAACCAAATAGAGTACTTTGGGGTGTTTTTTGACAACCGGGGGAAGGGAACGGATAACATATTCAATACCCTTACCCGGGCTTAATAAACCAAAGGTGGTTAAGATGGTGCGACCAAACAACTTGAGCACCTTTTTGGAACCAACGGTGGTGGAAAAAGTGGTGGGATGAACTCCGTGAGGAATAACCCGAACCTTGCCAACGGCCATAGGATATACTTTTTCCAAAACCAGCTTAGAGTTTTCGGTTAAAACGATAAGGGCGTGGGCGGCAAGAATTATTTTTTCGGTGACTTCTTTCATTTTAGGCGCCGGAGTGGGGAGGACAGTGTGAAGGGTAACAATGATGGGTTTGTGACAGCGTTCGATAAAATAGAGGATATTTTCTCCTTCGGGCCCACCATAAATACCATATTCATGCTCAAGAATGACTCCTAAATAGAGCGGGTCGGAATTGATGGTTTTAGCCAGGTCGATGTGTTGTTTTTTGTTATTCTGGTCAATTTCCCATTTAACCACGGGAGGATAGACGTGTTTATCGAGGGGCGATACGTTCATTGCCGCAACTTTACAGACAACCCCAGCTCCAAGGTACTTAATACTCGAGTTCAATAAATCTTGAGTAAAAGTAGCAATGCCACACTCTCGAGGCGGATAGGTCCCCACAAATACTATGCTTGGATACTTCATGCTGACACTATAGTATACTCTATGGGCAAGATACGTATAATTTTCTAATAAGAAAGTAAACAAAATGTAAGAAAGGGTATAATTATATGTGAGCATGAGGTTAACTTTGAGAAAGAAAAAGGTAAGCTACTTAAATTGGTTTGTGGGCACTTGGCTTGGGGTTTATTTTTTAGGATTTGTGATATTTGTAGTACTGTTTCCTAATACTGATATTGGGAAAATTAAATATGAAACATTTACCAGCGGCTGGCTTGAAGTGTTGGTGATAGTTTTCGCGTTGGCCATGATGGTGAGAAAAGATGTAGCGAGGCTAAGATAAGGAGATCCTTCGCCCAAAGGCTTTCGGACTCAGGATGACAAACTATTGGGATTTACGGTGAGCTTTTTTTAGGGGTAAAAGAGAGATTTTGAGATAAGGCTTGGAAGTGATGAAGCTAGAAAGACGGGTAACAAGGGAATTTGAGAGCTTGCCGGCATCATAGGCGGTGGCTAACTTAAGAATATCGAGAGTGGAATACTTGGAACCTTCAGGAAAGGCGGCGATTATTTTTTCAAGTTCAAGACGCTTAGGGGAACTTTTAGACGGAAAAACTGTACGGATTTTACGAATTACATAAATTAAGTGAGTAGACCCACGAAGCGTTTTAAGATGATTGTCCCGACAAAATTTATCGATGTTTTCTTCAAGAGCCAAGAGACGGGCATCAAGGGCTGACTTTTCTTCCAACAACTTCAAGTAGTCTGACACGAGCGAAACTTGAGAGCTCATTAAAATAGTATATACCTGAAAAAGAAGCGGGTGTGATATTATTTACGGTATGTCTAAAAACCAAATTACAAAACTGGGGAAAGAGAAACTGGAAGAGCGGGCGGTGGCGCTTAAAGAAGAACTGAGACTAACTTACCTAAAGCGGAGGGAAGCAGCCGAAGAAGGTGACCTGAAAGAAAACTCGGCCTACATTTATGCCGGAGAAAAGGCTAATATGCTCAACAGCCAAATTGAAGAGGTGTTAACCGACCTACATAACTGCTTAGTGACTCCCAAACCGACACAGACAATAAGAATAGAATTTGGGCACAAAGTAACTTTACTTTATTTGGAAGACGACCGGACAATGGTAATTACACTGGTGGGGAAAAATGACGGCGGACTCGTTACGGGATGGGTATCGCTGGAAAGCCCGCTGGGGGAGACGCTTTTGGGAAAAAGATTAAATGAAGAAGTGGAAATTAACGGCCAAAAAATCCGGATTACGGCAATTGAAATCGGCGAGATTTAAAGTAAAAACATAAATAAGCTAAGAATCAGTGTATATATTCCGAAGATCCAGAGGCGACGGGAGGTAACGACACGCTCCAAAACCCGAAGAGCCAAAAAGCCTAAGGCGGCGGTTAAGGCGAAACTTAAAAACGACTGGAGAGGAGTTAAGCCGAGGGCGACCAATAAATCCCGTTTAAGGAATATCGCCCCCAGAGATGCCGGAACAAACAAACCAAAGGAGAACTGAAAAGCATTTGAAGGAGAGAGTCCAACCAGTAAACCAGCAAAAATAGTGGCCCCGGAGCGAGAGACGCCGGGCAGAATGGCCACTGCCTGAAACAGACCAATAACAAGTGCCCGGGTAAGAGTTAGTGGTTCGGAACGGGGTTTAATAAAGCGAGTAGACAAAAGGAAGACTGAAGTTAATAAAAACGAGTATGGCAAAATTGAGGTGGAACTAAAGGCTGATTCAATTTGATCACCAAACAGGAGAGCAACAATAGCGGCGGGAACGGAGCCAATTATTAGAGGTAACCACCAACTAAGAAGAGATTTAAGACGGGGGTAAAAGTAAAGGGAGACGGACGCCAAAGTGGCAGTGTTAAGAAAGACGTCAAGTCCAAGGGAGGGTACCAGACCAAACCAGGACTGGAACAGAGTGAGGTGGCCCGAGGAGGAAACGGGGATAAATTCAGTGACGGCTTGGGTTAGAGAGAGGACAAAAAGGGAAAGAGAGGTCATGTGTAAGATTAACAGAGGAAGGAGATCCTTCGCTATGCTCAGGATGACAATTCCAAATTAACGCTTGGGGGACTGTTTAGCGCGACGGGATTTACCACCGGTACCAACATTACGTCGCTGGCGGACACGGGAATCGACTGACAAAAATCCACCGTTTCGCAAAACTTCGCCTTGAGTATCGTCGGACTTTTTGATGGCCCGAGACAGGGCTAAAATAAGGGCTTCGGACTGAGATTCGAGTCCACCGCCATTGAGACGACCCTGAAAATGGAAGGTTTTTACACCAGTAGCAGTAAAAGGCGCGAGAAAATGAGTTGGATCTAAAAGGGAGCTGAAATATTTTTTAGCAGCAATTTTATTGATGGTAGAGTCTCCGGCGGCTAAAAATAGTTTAACAGCGGCAACAGCAGACTTGCGCCGACCTATGGCGTAGAAATAAACGGGGGCTTTGGAAACTTTGGGGGTGGTTTTAACCATTTAATTTATCGGAATAAGGGTGCTCTGACCCACTAAAAATTTTTAATCGAGTGATACGACGGGAACGAAGTTTGTTTTTGGGAATCATGCCCATGACGGCATGAGTAATGACGACTGAAGGATCTTTAGCCATTAATTCACCAAAAGATTGGCTTTTTAAACCACCGGGGAAACCGGAATAATGATGATAGATTTTAGTTTTAGGTTTGTCACCGGTTACCTGGATAAGAGCGGCGTTGGTGACGACAACATAGTCCCCGCGATCCTGGTGATAGGAAAAATCGACATCACCCTTACCCATTAGAAGATGGGCGATTTTAGTAGCCAGACGACCTAAAGTTTGGCCCTCACAATCGACTAAATGCCAGCGGCGGGTAATTACATTTGGTACGGGAGTGGTAAAAGGTTTCATAATTTGCCCTTAGCCTTTGGGGCTTTTTTAACAACTTTTTTGACTTCTTTGGCAGGTGCTGATTTTTTTTCCTTGACGACTTCAACTTTAGGCAATGGTTTGAGAGCCGGATTAAGTGATAACTCAGATATAATAGCATTATCCCCTACCCGACGATGAACCTTAACAATGGCCAACTGGGGACGGACGCCATCAGTGTAAGAGGCGGTAAATTGATCTAAAATTGTTTTGATAGTAGACCGGGAATTAATGAAACGACCCAAGAAACGGGAGCTAGTTAGTCGGGGTTTGGTTAAAATATGACGAATGGATTTGGTAACAAGAGGACGGACTGAAGTAATTTTGGCGGGAGTAGATTTAATTTTACCGTAGGTTAAAAAAGACAAGAGCAAATTCTTTAAAAGAATTTGGCGCTCGTGGTGATTGCGACCAAGCTGTTTCCCGTATAAGCGATGTCTCATGTTATTTCCAAGCGTAACCGCGTTCGGTTAGCCAACTATCAATAATCTTTAATGATTTTTCACCGACATTTTTAGACTTAGCAACTTCACCTCGGCCAGCTTTGACTAAATTCTCAATAGTGGCGTAGCCAGCTTTTTTAAGAGCATTGGTAACCCGAAGTGGTAACTCGATTTCTTCAACAGAAACATCGCCTCCGGCAATTCCGGGCATGGCGGTGAGAGTGATGACTTCGTCGTTGTAATCCTGAGGATCGACAATTTGATTGAGGGATCGGACGATATCTTTGGCGGCTCGCTTAATGGCATCAAGTGGATCAACTGAACCATCAGTCCAGACTTCCATGATGAGTTTGTCATAATCGGACTTTTTACCTAAACGGGTAGGCTCAACAGTGTAGTTGACTTTGGTGACAGGAGTGAAAGTAGCATCCAGAATTATTTCACCGATAACATCGGTTTTAAACTCTTTGGCCATAGTGTAACCAACCCCACGTTCCACGGTGATTTCAGCCTTAAACACGGCTTTATTATCACCCAAGGTGGCAATGACCTGAGACGGAGTAGCTACTTGACAGAGTTCACTGGTTTGAATATCGGCACCGGTGACAACACCCGGACCTTTTTTATTGATGGTGAGAACTAAAGGTTCTTCCTGATCATAGATAAACTTAACTTTTTTGAGATTTAAAGATACTTCAACCAAATCTTCTTTAACACCGGGAAGAGTGGTAAAAAGATGGTTGGCACCATCAAATTTAACCCGGGTGATAGCGGCTCCGGGGATGGTGATGAACAACACCCGACGAAGACTGTTACCAATAGTGTGGCCAAAACCACCCACAAGTGGGGCAATTTCGAATTTACCATAACCCTCAGAGGTCTTGAGAGCATTAATATGGAATTTGTTAGTGTCGATCATAGATTACCTTGAATAATATTCAATAATTAAGTTGACATCAATATCTTTAGGAAAATCGTCCGTGGCAGGCAGACGGGTTAGTGTAGCAGTAAAGGCGGATTTATCAACATCCAGCCAATCAGGAGCATTTGTATCTTTGTCGATGGTAATGCGGGACATGTCGCGAGTAAACTCTGAAGCCTTAGGAACATAGGAAACTACGTCACCGACGGACAAAAGAAAGCTGTTGATGGAATTTTTCTTGCCGTTGACCATGATATGACCGTGAGAAATTATTTGCTTGGCCATGGGGCGAGAAAGTGCCAAACCAGACTGGTAAACAACATTGTCGAGGCGGCGCTCGAGCAAAATCAGGAGATTGTCGCCGACTTGACCGGTTAACTTTTTAGCTTTGGTGTAATAGTTGTGAAACTGAGTTTCAAGAACTCCAAACATACGTTTAGCTTTTTGCTTGGCTCTGAGCTGAAGAGCGTAGTCACTGGGTTTGCGGGAGCGTTTAGTACCGTGCATTCCGGGGGGGACATTGGCCCGTTTGTCGATGGGACATTTAGCAGTAAAACAACGAGTACCTTTTAGGTATAGCTTGATGCCCTCGGAGCGACAAAGGCGGCATTTGGTATCAACAGTATCACGAGCCATAGAAGTTAAACCCGGCGGGCTTTGGGAGGACGTGGCCCATTATGAGGGATGGGGGTAATATCGGCAATGAGCTCGATATCAAAATCACGTTTGGTTCTAAGAAGCCGTAAGACGGCATCCCGACCGGTTCCGGGACCTTTAATATAAATAGATAATTTCTTTATGCCAATAGTGCGGGCCGTATCGAGAACTTTATCGATGGCGGTTGTGGCCGCATAGGGAGTAGATTTGCGGGCTCCTTTGAACCCGGCGTGACCAGAACTGGACCAAGACAAAGTATTACCTTTGGGGTCACAAATGGAAACTAAAGTATTGTTAAAAGTGGTATTGATGTATAAACGGCCCTCAGAAAAGCTTTTGGGAGCAGTTTTCTTGGTGACGGTTTTTTTAATTGTAGTAGCCATGGTGGTTATTTATTTTTAGCGGTAGCAGCAGCTTTTTGCTGAGTTTCAATTTTTGCCCAGGCTTCTTTGGTAAGTGAACCAACGGTTTTCCGACGACCTTTGCGGGTACGGGAATTGGTTTTGGTTCGCTGACCTCGAGCGGGCAGACCGACAATGTGACGGATACCACGATAACATTTAATTGCTTTGAGACGATCGATGTTTTCGCGGATTTCCTTTTTAAGGTCACCTTCGGTTAGGAATGACTCCATGGCTTTCATGAGAGCAGTGACATTATCACGGGATAAATCTTTAATACGGGTATTTAAATCGATGCCGGCTTGTTTGGCTAGGGCAAGGACATTAGACGGACCGATACCAAAAAAACGAGTCAGGCCAACTTGGGCGCGCTCGTTATCGGGGATTTCTACACCTGAAATTCTCATAATTAGCCTTGTTTTTGGGTATGCTTTTTAGTAGAACAGATAACACGCCGCAAACCACGGCGAATAACAATTTTACAATTTTTACAGCGAGTTTTAACGCTAGATTTGACTTTCATAGAAGGACTCGGATATTGTAACCTAAAAGTAAGTTAATAGCAAAGGGGAAATAAGGGGAAAAATATACTAGAGTTTTTCTTTGATTAGTTTAACAATTTCTTCTTTGCCGGGGCGTTGTTGATAGAAATGTAATTCATCTTCAAGGGTGTTTACCGGTATTAATACGTCCAAATAAGGCACTTGAAGCGGGTGACCTAAGTTAGGGATAAGGACTAGCTCAATTTCGACACCGTTTATTGAATACTTTAGGTCGTTATCCCCTTCTGGTATATAAATCTTGAAGGCACTTACAAATTTTGAGAGGTCTTGGGGAGAAATTAATACATCCAGGTCTCTGGGGACGAGATTGATGCCGTGAACCATTAAAGCTCCACTTCCACCAAGCAGCCAATTAATCTTTAGACTATTTAAAGTATTGGCTAAAAAACTAAGAGTTTTTTGAATTTTTTTTAAATGTGAAGTGTCGGGGTTAGGAGTCATAAAGGAATTTTAACAACTTACAAAATATTGTAAAATATTTATGGGTAAGACCAAGTGACGGGGAAAAATTGGAATTGTATCCACATGTTGGAGAGGAAAAGAATCGGTTGTCAGCCACCACTAAACAGTTTGTCTAAAATATTTCGTACTCCTTTCCTTTACCTATAAATACAGAGCGGTCTAAGTCAGCGTCGGGTGAAAGAATAAGAGTTTCAGGGTCCTAACAATAAACTAGTGATGCTGTATGATGGTATTAGAATGCTGGATTTAATTAAAGCGCCAATAATAAAAGATTGGATGAAACCGGAAGATAAACTATTTCGAGAGAGAGCAAACGACTATTTTCAGAGAGCCCAAGATTTAGGAATGTTACCCAAAACCGTTAAGGATTGGGGAATATTTCGTGATGGTGAAACTTCGGTAGTGTATTTAGCAAACCCGGAGAGTGACCCATTTGTGGTTAAAATGGCTTTGGGTGAGAAAAAATTATTGGCGGAGGCTGAGTTTTTAAAAGCTTGGAATGAAAAAGGTGTAAAAACCCCAGAAATTTATGCTGCCTTTCCGGCTACTGATATGCTTCCAGTGTCGATGGTAGTTATGGAATATATAAGGGAAAAGTCAATCCATAGACTTATAGAAAACGGAGGAAAAATAAGTCCAAGATTAGTTTATGACTTGGGCCATACTCTGGCAATAATGCACTTATGTGAAGGTGAAGGATTTGGGGAAGCTAGCGGAAAGAGGGGGAAGTATGAAACTCAGGCGGAGGATTTAAACAATAGAATTCTTGGTAGAAAACTGGACTATTTGAGAGAGAATGGATTAATTTCAAGCGAAGAAGGCAGCGCATTAACGGTAGCCTCATCAATACTAGCAGCAGGTTCAGTCTCACGTGTAACCCACAACGATTATGGACTTTATAACTTAATGGCAACGGAACCTTTTACAGTCACAGACCCTGACCCGAAACTTGGTGACCCACTATTGGATTTGGGAAATTGTTTAAATATTTGGGAAGCCGGCTATGGAGAAAGTATGGGGAGTACCAATGAAATTATTCAAGGATACAGTCAAGTGAGTAAAATCGACGGTAAACGGCTAGCGGCAGCAAGAGCTATTCAGGCTTCGGCCAAAATAAGAACATGGTCAAGTAAAGGAAGGACGGAAAAAGTCCATAGAATTCATGAGATTATGAGCCGGGAACTGGGAAAGATGGAGGGTTAGCCCCGATAGACGATACGACCTTTGTCACCATCAGGTGAGAGGACCAAAGTTACAGGATCTCCAGCCACACAACGGATGCGATTTAAGCGTAAACGACCAGCAAGGTGGGCGACAATGAGTTTGCCTTCCTCGAGCTGGACTCTGAATAATTGGTTGGGCAGGACCTCAGTAACAACGCCCCTAACAGTAGGTTCTTTCATGAATTGGATTCTTTGAATAAATTAATAATATTATTTTTTGCGGTTTGAATGTCTGATATTGGGCCGGAACAAACTATAGTTGGTGAGTGTTTTATTAATGCTACTAAGGAAGGAAACTGACTAACATTTAAAAACTTTGCAAAATCTGGATATTCTTTAGCATTAAGTTTGTAAAGCTTGGCGCTAAAACCTGCTGGCAACAAGTCGGAAAAAAGAGGTGAATGAAGACGGCAATCAAGATAATCAGAATGCCATACATCGATTAAAATCGGTGCTGAAGAATTTAATATAATCTCCTTGTTATCTGTTGTAAGTTCTATGGCACAAGGTGAAAAACGAGCTGGCTGAACACCGAAACGCTCAGACCACAACCATTCTTCGCTTCGAGAATCATGGGCTAAGGTATCAGTAATCTGCTTTTCTTGATTCTCATTTGCAGCATACAAAATAGCACCAACAGGACAAGCGTCAGGAAGTGTACATTTCAAGCAAAAAGTACATTTTTCTTTATTCCAAACAGGGCGGTTTTCAGTTTTACTATATGTAATAGCATGTTTTGGACAACAAGATATTCCGCCGCATTCAGGGGCCAGATCACATATTTTATAGTTAAAGATTATTTTAGACATTCAGTTTATCAATGGCTAAACAAATATCGGAGAAGATGGGGTCAACGGGACGATTACCGTCGACTTCGAAAAGTTTACCAGTGGAGGCAAAATAATCTTTGATGGGACCAACGGTTTCCTGGTAAGACTTCTGGCGGGCGGCGACGGCTTCTGGAGTATTGTCCGTTCGGGACTGATCTTGGAACTCGGCACCCATTTTGGCACGACGGGCAAGGATTTCTTCAAAAGTAACAGAAAGGTGAATTAAAAGTGAAAAAGGTTGATTATTCTCCGTTAAATAATGCTCAATAATACGGCCTTGGTTTAAGACCCGGGGAAAACCATCAACAATAAAGTTTTGGTTACCAAGTTTTGCCAGATGGGGAGTAAGAACATCAAAAATTAAATCATCGGGAACCCATTTGCCCTCGTTAATATAACTTTGAGCCTGTTTGCCAAACTCAGTGCCATCGTCTATTTCGTTTCTTAATAACTGGCCCATGGAAAGATGAGTAAGATTGTATTTGTCAGCTAAAAGCTGGGCTTGGGTTGACTTGCCGCAACCTGAAGGTCCGATTATGAAAAGATTTAAGGACATAGATGTTTTTTAATTAATGGAAAATGAACAGGTAAAATTAATTTGTCAGTAATTTCTGACTCTGACATAAACCTAGTTTCAGCCACATCTTCACCATTACTACCGGTTAATTGACCACTCACAAGAGACACAGAATAAAAAATAAAGACGCTTTGACAAAACTTTTCCTGGAAAGTGTGATAATCATTTTCAACAGCTAATAATTTACCAATTTTAATAATTAAGCCTGTTTCTTCAACAAATTCACGTAGCAATGTTTCTTGGACGGATTCACCCATCTCGACACTACCTCCAGGTAATCCAAATAATGTGGTAGAGGGATGTCTTTGGAGTAATACTTCATTATTATCATTAACTAGTATTCCGTAAACACCAACTCTTAAACATAGTTTATCTGTGGTTACATTAAAAAGATTTCCGTTAAGGTCATGGGCGGTGACGGTTTTTGGAGTTGGTTTTGGAAAAAGATCTTGGGCCATATTAAGCGGTATGGTTTAGGCGACGATTATAAAAAGATAAAAAGTATTTGAAAGCAAAGAAGAAAACAAGAGAATTAGTAGCAAACAAAAGACCGGTAGATAACTTAATAAAAATGGCGGTGAGAGTAAAGGTAATAACGTCCAACAACAAAATGAATTTGGGAGGAGAAATATGGATTAGCTTTTGAGCCACAAGTGACAGGGAACCCCAACCTCCGATGGTATATTTTTGGGAAAAAGGTAGAGCTACTGAGGCAGCAAATATTACCCCACTAAAAGCCATTAATATCAGACTAATGAATAAATTTGGAGTTAATTGCTGGTGTATGCCGGAATAGTTTTTAATAAGATCGAGCATGATTGGAAAAATAAAAAAACCCATGGTGGACTTAAGAGCAATTCCTTTACCGTTAACCAGCAAGACAGCAAATAAAATTAATATATTAAAAACTAAGAGAATGGTTCCAACGGAAAATTGTGGCAGAAGATAACTTAGAACCAAACCAAAACCGGGGAAACCGCCGGTAACCAACTTAAATTGCCAGGAAAATAGGTTAATAAATAGCGCCAAAAAGAAAAAACCGACTAAGGAGAATATAAACGACTTAGGTTCTTTCATTTAGTAGGTGAGCTTGTCGTAATTGTAGGTTTGGACGACATTCTCGATTTTACGAGTGAGCTCGATGACAACCGAAACAACGATTAGAATACTAGTTCCACCAATAGTTAAGGAGGTAATACCGGTAAAGTTTTGAACAATTGAGGGAGTGACAGCAATTAGACCCAAAAAGACTGCCCCAATGGCAATAACCCGGTTGATTAAATACTGGAAACGGGCTTCGGTAGCAGCACCAGGACGAATACCGGGTATAAAACCTCCCGACTTTCGCAGTTCATCGGCGATATCTTTGGGCTTGAAAACAACCGAGGTATAGAAGAAAGTAAAGGCGATGACGAGAATAAAATAGAAGAGAATGTAAACAAAACCGTCAGTGCGAAAGACTCGGGAAATAGTGAGAGCTAAATTAGCAATGGTTTCGTTTTTTACTTGGCCCAGATATTGGCCAGCGAGAGAGGGAATGGTGGCCAAAGAGACAGCAAAAATGATGGGCATGACTCCGGCGGTATCGACTTTGAGAGGCAAGTAAGTGACCTGACCGCGCTTGGCGTAGTGAACGGGAACCCGCAAAATAGCCTCTTCAACCATGACAATGCCGGCAACCATGAACAGGCCTAAGGCTGCAAAGACTAATAGATTGGCAAAGTTTTGAGGATTGGACAGATCGGTAACTGAGGCGGTTTGGAAAAGAGCAAAAGGCATGCGGGAGATGATGCCAGCAAAAATAATCACAGATATACCGTTACCAACGCCATATTGATTGATAAGCTCACCTAGGAATATCATGATCATGGTACCGGCAACCATACTGACAACCAGAGCGATTAGGGTAAGCGGGGACAAAGTGGCAATTATATTTTGAGAGCGAAGAATACCGTACATACCGACCGCCTGCATTAGGGCCAAGGGAATGGTAGCGATGCGGGTATATTGGTTGATTTTGGCCCGGCCATACTCCCCTTCTTTAGACAGGGCTTCGAGTTGAGGTGAAATGAGAGTGAGGAGTTGCATCATAACCGAGGCATTGATGTAGGGGTTAAGACCGAGGGCAGCAATGGAAAAATTGGCTAATGTTCCACCGGAAAATATATCAAGTAAAGACAACAGCTGGTTTTGGGCAAAAAACTGACGAAGCAGATCGAGGTTTACACCAGGTACGGGCAAGTGAGCAATGAAGCGAAAGAGGATTAAAATTGCCAGAGTGAACATTAAACGCTGGCGGACAAGGGGGCTTTTTAGAGCTTGCCAATAGATTGATAGAGCTTGAGTCAAACGCGACATTAGTCTATCTTACCACCGGCTGCCTCAATTTTGGTACGGACGGTAGCGGTGACAATTACATCGCGAAAATGATAGGGAGAAGTGATGTTACCCTGACCTAATATTTTGAGATATTTGGCTTTATATACAGCAGGTTCGATTATGGTTTTAGGACTGAGACGATTGACAGCAATTAGATTGATGACAACCAAACCGTCTTTTTGGGGCAATACCCGATGCTTGCCTCGCAGAAATGGCAAACGCTTAATCCAGGATTTTTTGATTTTACTACCTTCGAAAGTGGCTTTGGTTTTACCCCGGGCTTTGTCTCCTTTTTGACCCCGGCCAGTAGTGTGGCCACCCTTGCCAGAGCCTATGCCCCGACCGACACGCTTTTGGGACTTGGCAATTATGGGAGTAAGATTACTTAGTAGAGTCATGGTTTAGAGTACCCAAACGGGTGAGGGCTTCAAAGGCTGCCCAAACATTAACTGACTTATTTTTGGAACCGACTATTTTTGAAACAACGTCTTTTAGACCGGCACATTCGACGACTGCCCGAACCGGACCACCAACAATCAAACCACTTCCTTTCTTACCGGGACGCATAAGAATTTGGGCTCCTTTGAATTTGAGAAAGATTTCGGAGGCAATGGTACCGTCAATAATAGGTACCGTTATGAAGTTTTTACGGGCCCGAGAGATACCTTTTTTAATGGCGTCAGCGACACTTTTGGCGCGGCCTAAACCGACACCCACTTGAGACTTTTGGTCCCCCGAGACTACGAGGGCAGTAAAAGAAATTTGATTACCACCTTTGGTTTTCTTGCTGACTTTTTTGATTTCGACCACTTTATCGGTGAATTCGCTATCAGGTTGTTTGAAATCATTTGATTGGTAGGCCATAATTAGAATTTGAGACCGGAGGCGCGAGCCGACTCGGCTAATTGTTTAACACGACCATGATAACGATATGGTCCGCGGTCGAAACGAATTCTATCAATTTTTTTAGCTTTTGCCAACTTGCCGATATTTTCGCCGACAGCCGCAGCAACTTCAATTTTAGTTAATTTTTCACTTTTAAGGGTAGCACTGGACGCAGCCACTAAAGTAATACCATGTCGGTCGTCGATAATTTGAGCATAAATGTGATTATGGCTTCTAAAAACTGTGAGACGGGGAATACCCTGGTTTTTGGCAAGTTCACCCCGAATTCTAAGTTGTCTTCGGAGAGCGCGATTTTTAGTGATCATTATGATTTGGCGGTTTTACCGGCTTTTAATTTAACAAATTCAGCAGCATAACGAATGCCTTTGCCTTTGTAAGGCTCAGGGGGTTTGATTTTGCGGATGTTTGAAGCAACCTGACCGACTACTTCACGGTCGTATCCTTGGAGAACTAATTTGGTATCGTCGGTTAACTGGCCAGTAACTCCAGTGGGGAAAGTGACATTGACCGGATGAATAAAACCACAGGTGACAACTAATTTGTTGCCATTGAGGGAAAATTTGTAACCAGTGCCGCGAATTTCCATGGATTTAATCCAAGGGGTAGCCACACCAGCAACAGCATTGTGAAGTTTGGATCTGAAGGTTCCAAAAAGAGAACGACTGGGTTTGTCGGAACGACGGCAAGAAATTACCAAAGAATCAGCGACACGCTCAACGCCAAGGGCGGGAGGAATGGGGAAATTCATAGAACCGTTAGGCCCAACAATTTCAACTGAACGCTCGGTTAAATTAGCAGTGATGTTTGAGGGTAGAGTAACAGGGAGTTTACCAATTCGGGACATTTTAAAATACCTCAGCAATTAATTCTCCACCGACTTTTTTGGCGACTGCCTGACGGGCTGACATGAGACCCTGGGAAGTGGAAATGATAATAAGTGAATGGGGATATTTACCCCAAGGAAGTGAACCAGTTTTTGAATAGAGGTGACGACCGGGAGTAGAAAATAGACGGACGTCGGAAATGGTGGTACCAGTAGCAGGATTGAGTAAGACACGGACATTACGAGTCTCGGCAACTGGTTCGTAGGCGGCCACAAAACCATGGTGTTTGAGCATGCCTAAAAGATTGAGACGCAGAACAGATGAAGGCATGGTTAGTTCCGAGCTCCGTGCCATGTAGGAATTTTTAAGACGAATTAGAGTATCAATTAAGGGAGATGACATGTTACCAGCTGCTTTTCTTAACTCCGGGAAGCATGCCTTGGTGGGCAAGCTTGCGGAAACAGAGTCGACAGAGCCTGAATAAACGAATAAAACCGCGGGGACGACCACAAATCTGGCAGCGGTTATGATACCGACTGGCATATCTTAGTTTTGTAGTCTCACGATGTATTTTTGCGGTATTAGCCATTAGAAAGTTATAAAGTTTGTAAAGTTAAAGATTTTATATTAATAATTTATGTGGTGGCTTTCGCAAATGGGAAACCTAGGGCGGATAATAACATTTTTGACTCCTCTTGGGAAGAGGCTTTAATAGTAAAAGTGATTTGGACAGGGCGAATTCGGTTAACTTTATTTAAGTTTATTTCGGGAAAATAGGTCTGATCTTTCAAAACGAGTGAATAATTACCCTGCCCATCAAACGAATCGAGGGGCATACCTTTAAAATCGCGCAAGCGGGGTAAAACCAAGTTAAAAAGTTTTTCAACAAACTGATACATGCGCTTACCTCGGAGGGTAACCTTGAAAGCCATGGGCTCGTTGGCCCGGAGTTTAAAACTAGCGACGGCTTTTTTACTTTTACACAAACGTGGATACTGACCGGTAATAGCAACTATTTCTTCGCGAGCGGCTTCGACACCTTCGGCTGAATCACGAACATCGGCAATGCGATAATTGATGACAGTTTTGAGCAAAACGGGCAAAGAATGAGTATTGCGCTTGGAACTAATTTGAGTGGTGAGTGTGCTTTTGAGAGCAGATAAATCAATGGTCATTATAAAACGGGTGAAAGAATAACAGCTTTACACTTGCGACAAAGTCGTTCTTTAGTGGTTCCAGTGACTTTATAACCAACTCGGGTTGGTTTTTTACAGTTGGGGCAAATGAGCTGGACTTTGGAGAAAGCTAGGGGGCGCTCTTTGGTGACAATGGCACCGGGTCGACCTTGAGCAGGTTTAACGTGCTTTTTGTAGAGATTAACGTCTTTGACTACCAGGGTAGAACTTTTGGTAAGGACACGCTCGACTGTACCAGTGCGGCCTTTATCTTTGCCGAGTATTATTTTGACTTGATCGCCTTTGCGGATTTTCATATTAGTAGACCTCTTTGGCCATTGAGGCAATTTTATTAAAACCGGCATCTTTAATTTCGCGGGCAATTGGCCCAAAAATGCGGGTACCTCGTGGGTTTTTCTGAGTATCAATTATAACACCAGCATTATCGGAAAAGCGAATATGAGAACCATCGCTTCGATGAGTTTCTTTTTTGGTACGGACGACCACTACACGGACCTTATCTTTCTTTTTTACCAAGCCGTTGGGGATGGCTTCACGGACAACTGCCAAACAAATACCACCAACACCAGTGCTTCGATGACGATAGCCGCCATAAATGTGAATGACTTGGAGCTTTTTGGCGCCGCAGTTGTCGGCTGGAGTGAGATAACTTCTTAACTGGATCATATTGTTTTGGCTTTTTTAACAATTTCTTTGGTGCTAAAGCGTTTGGTTTTGCTTAAAGGGCGAACCTCGACAACGCACACGGTATCACCGAGCGCGGCCCCTAGATTATTTTCGGAATAAATCTTTTTATTTTTTCTTAAGATTTTTTTGTATTTAGGGTGTCGATATTTATACTCCAAATTGACAGTAAGGGTATTGGTCCCTTTATCGGAGATAACAACCCCAGTGAATGTTTTACCCAAGTTGTTTATGCTCATGGCGGTAGATTAGATTTAATAAAAGGTTAATTGATTGTCGGGTTTTTTTGAAAACTGAAGTGTCCTTGAGTTGGCCACTGTGAAGTTTAAGTTTAGATTCTGACAACTGGACTCGCAAAGTGTTAAGTTCTTTTTGGAGAGATGAAGGTGCCATTTCTAAATATTTTTGTTTTTCTGTTCTTTTCATGTTAGGCCTTTTTAATAATTTTAGTGTTAACTGGTAGCTTGGCGGCAGCTAAATTCAGAGCTTCGTGGGCTTCGGCTTCAACGACACCGGCGATTTCAAAAAGTACTCGACCGGGTTTGACGACACAAACATAACCCTTAACGTCCCCCTTACCTGCACCAAGCGGAGCGCCGGCACCTTTTTCAGTAAAGGGCTTGTCGGGAAATACCCGAATCCAAGTACGACCATTTCTTTTAGTAGCATGAGCAATAGCCCGACGAGCGGCTTCAATTTGATTGGCGGTTAACCAACCACACTCGAGAGCTTTTAGACCATATTCACCAAAGCTAACCCGGGTTCCAGCTGACAACCCCCGCATGCGGCCACGGAATTGTTTGCGATATTTAGTACGGGACGGCTGAAGCATGGGATTAACCTAAACAAAGGTAAACTTTAACACCAATAAATCCAGAACGGGTTAAGGAGGGAGTTTCATGATAGTCGATACGGGTACGGATGGTGCTCAACGGTACCTGACCGAGGGAAAATTTTTCCCGGCGACTAATTTCAGCACCGTTGATACGACCACCCAGTGTGATTTTGACACCCTTGGCACCTTCAGCCATGGATTTGTCCATGGCGGCCAAAACTACCCGGCGGTAAGGCATACGTTTGGCTAACTGGTAGGCAATTTTTTCAGCAACTAATTTGGCAGACAGATCGGGATGCTTAAACTCTTCAACCTGGAGCTCGATGGCGGTTTTCCCAAGTGAGGAGGCGGCAATTTTTTCCAGATCTTTTTTAAGACCTTCAAGCTCTTTACCACCACGACCGATGACTAAACCAGGTCGGGCGACAATAATAACGATTTTTACTTTTTTAGTGGAACGAAGTATGTTGAGAGCAACAATTCCGGCTGAATTAAATTTCTTTTGAATAAAATCACGGATTTTTTTGTCTTCCATTAGGTAAAGAGAGTATTTTCGGGAATTGGCATACCAGGCGGATTGCCACTGAGGATTAGTGTCGAGTGTTTCTAGGCGGAAACCGGTAGGATTAATTTTTTGGCCCATTTATTTAGTTAAACAGACATCGTCCTGAGTGAAACGAAGGATCATATTTGAAGGAGATTCTTCACTGCGTTCAGAATGACAAATTGAATAAATTTTAATTAACATTATTTATTAGGTGGACTGGCTATTTTACCAGATAAAATTAAATTTAGGCGAGAATGTCTTTTGACTTTTACACCGCGGGCAAAACGGGAACCGTGGGACTTATCCATACGTTTGATTTTGAGACCATCATTGGCAGCAATTGATTTAAACGCTAGAGACTCGGGGGTGAATTGGTAATTGTTCTTAGCAGTAGCCACGGCGTTTTTAATAAACTTATGTAAGTAACGGGCGGCAGTAGAATTAGTGAACTTTAACCGGTCGATGGCCACCAACGGGGACAGAGGCCGAATAACATCGATAATTAGACGAAGTTTACGGGGAGAGACCGGAACGTTGGGATGGGAAAAATTCATTTGAGTCACCTCTTTTTGGGGAGCGACAACAACTGGAGTGGATTTAGTAGTAGAAATAGGTGCCATGTTAGGTTTTTTCCAATACACGTTTAACCACCCGACCGTGACCTTTGAAGGTACGGGTAGGGGCGAATTCGCCTAAATAATGACCAACCATATCTTCGGTAATGTAGACACTGATAAACTTGCGACCATTGTGAACACCAAAAGTGCGACCGACAAACTCGGGAGGAATTTGACTGTGGCGGGCCCAAGTGTTGACGACACCCGAAGGATTTTTCTTGATTTTTTCAAGAAGACGGGGATCAACAAATGGTCCTTTTTTGGAACTGCGTGACATATATTAGTTTGTAAAGTTAAAAGTTTGTAAAGTATAAAGCTTAATTAAAGCTGGCGCTCTATTATAAACCATTAGCTTACTTTTTTCTCCGAGAAACAATTAAGCGGTTACTGGCATTTTTACGCTTACGGGTTCGCTTACCCATGGCGGGTTTACCCCAGGGAGTTTTGGGATTCATACCAATGCTCGATCGACCCTCGCCTCCTCCATGTGGATGAGAGTGAGGATTTTGAGCCACACCCCGAACACCTGGGCGGACACCACGGTGACGCGAGTCTCCGGCTTTGGTCATTTTAATATTACTTAGATTTTGATTACCGACTTGGCCAATAGTGGCCCAACAGTCACTTTTGAAAAGGCGAATTTCGCCTGAAGGGAGCTTAACGGTAGCCAACTTATCATCAATACTTTGAATATAAGCAGTAGCTCCGGCACTTTTGATCATTTTGGCACCACCACCAGGCATGAGCTCGAGGCAGTGAATAGGTACACCTACCGGAATATTTTTTAGAGGTAAACGATTGCCTTCGGTAATGGGAGCAGAAGGAGAAGTTAGGATTTTATCACCGATTTTAAGATTAGCGGTGGCTAAAATATGGGTTTTATGACCATTGGCGAAACTCACCAGAGCAATATCGGCGGTACGGTTGGGATCGTAATCAATAGAGACTACCTTACCAACAATATCGTGAGGAACGCGGCGCCAGTCAATGGTTCGAAGATAACGCTTATGAGCACCACCTCGATGACGGACGGAAATGTGACCTTGAGTATCGCGGCCAGTAATTTTCTTTTTTATGGTGAGAAGTGAGCGAGGGGTAGTCATGTTAGTTCTTTTTTAACTCTAAAATGTCTAACTTATGGTCCTTGGAAATTATGACAACGGCTTTTTTACGGGTAGGCTTGGTGACAGTCCGGTGAGTGCTCCAATTGGTTTTGACTTTTCCCTTACTGATAGATGTTCGGACGTTTAAAACTTTGTGGCCAAAGACATCGGTGAAAGCAGCGGCAATTTGATCTTTGGTAGCCGAAGGCGTTACCCAAAACCAATAGTGACCACGGACGCGATCAGCAATAGCTTTTTCGGTAACCAGAGGGGAAGTGATGATGAAGTGGGCGCGGGTCATTTTAAATTTTGTTCCAAGCCTCTAAAACTTTGGGAGAGACGACTACCAAATGGGCGGTGGCTAACAAATAAGGATTAACGTGGCCAACACTTAAATAGTTGACCCAGGAGAGATTGTGAGTGGCTTTTTTAACATTGGAATAGACCTTGGAGGTGATAAAAAGGATTTTGGGGTGGTTTTTTTTGATTTCAAACTTGGCAAGCAAGGATTTGAATAAGGTAGAAGCCGCTTTGGTTTTGGCTTCGAGCTTGGATAAATCGGAAACAACAATGATTTTTTTATCGGCAGCCAGATTGGTGAGAACCAAATGGAGAGCTTTGCGGCGAAGGGGTTTGCTTAAAGTAAGCTTATAGTTTTGGGCACCAGTAGGACCATGGGCTGAACCACCACCAACGAAGATGGGGGCTTTGGCGCTCCCATGACGGGCACGACCGGTGCCTTTTTGAGCCCACATTTTTTTGGTGGTACCATGAACCTCACCCCGATCCATGACCGAAGCTTTGGCGACACGTTGGTTATTACGGTAAACGCGCAAATATTGAGAAAATAGTACGTCATTGACAGCAGACTCAAAGACGGTGGAGTTGAGCTTGACTTTGGAAAGTTCTTCTAGAGTAGGAGAGTAGACAGTTAAGTTCATTTGGATTTTTGTAAAATTACCCAGCTATGGATGGGACCCGGAACCGAACCGACAATTTCCATGAGGTTGGCTTGAGGGTCTAGCTTGTGAATTACTAAATTTTCGATGGTGACATTTTTATTACCCATGTGGCCGGGCATTTTTTTACCTTTGAGTACTTTACCGGGAGTTTGAGCACCGATAGAACCTGGGGCACGAACGCGGTCAGACTGACCACCGGATACCGGTTGGCGACGGAAGCCCCAACGTTTGATGACACCAGCAAAACCGCGACCCTTGGAAACACCTTGAACGTCAACTTTGTCTCCGGCGGTAAAGACCTGATCAATACTGATTAATTGAGTAGTGGTAAAAGTAGCCTCGGGATCGGTGGGTTTGAACTCCATGAATCCGAGGGGTAAAACTTTTTCAAGTTTGATTTTGGCTAAACGGCCTAAAGTGGCTTTGGTTTGACGCTTTTTGGTACCGTAGGCAATTTGGAGAGCCTGATACTTGTCAGTCTCTTGAGTTTTGACCTGAGTGATGGGCAATGGAGCACAATTGAAACGGGTGATGGCCAAACGCTTACCTGAAGCGTCATAGGTGTTAGTCATTCCAATTTTTTGACAAATAAATCCGTTAATCATGGGGTTACATCTTAACTTCTATTTCGACTCCGGAGGGCAAGTCGAGGTGCTGCAGACTATCGACGGTGCGAAGTGAGGTATTGGTAATGTCAATTAAACGTTTGTGAGTGAAAATTTGAAAGTGTTCACGAGCATCTTTATCGGTGTGAGGACTAGTCAAAACTACCATTTTTTTCTTTTGAGTTGGCAAAGGAATCGGTCCTTTAACTTGAGCGCCAGCGGTAAGTGCCGTTTGGACAATTTTGGCGGCGGCTTCATCGATGACCCGGGAGTCAAAGGATTTGAGTTTGATGCGGATACGATTGCCTTTGTTCATAAGAATTTAAACCCCCCGGTTGCCCGGGGGGAGAATTATTTACTCGATAATTTCGGTGATGGTACCTGCTCCAACAGTTAAACCACCCTCGCGAAGGGCGAAACGGAAACCTTTTTCCATAGCGACTGGTTTGATAAGAGTGACGGTAACGTCAGCGTTATCACCTGGCATGACCATTTCGACACCTTGGGACAAAACTATGTCTCCGGTGACATCGGTGGTCCGGATGAAGACCTGGGGTCGGTAGCCAGAGAATACTGGAGTGTGGCGACCACCTTCTTCCTTTTTAAGTAAGTAGATCTGAGCTTTGAATTTGGTGTGAGGGGTGATGGAACCGGGCTTGGCCAAAACTTGTCCGCGCTCAATATCATCTTTTTCAATACCACGAAGCAAGATTCCGACGTTGTCGCCAGCTTGACCTTGATCAAGTTGCTTGTGGAACATTTCGACTCCGGTAACGACAGCTTTGCGGGTTTTGGTTAAACCAACTAGCTCGATTTCTTCGTTTACCTTGACAATACCCCGTTCAATACGACCGGTAGCAACAGTGCCACGGCCTTTGATGGAGAAGACGTCTTCAACCGGCATAAGGAAAGGCAGGTCAAGTTCGCGCTTAGGCTCAGGAATGTAAGTGTCAAGTGCTTCCATTAATTTTTTGATGGACTCGACACCTTCAGGATCGCCATTTAGGGCTTTGAGAGCTGAACCGCGAATGATGGGGACTTCGTCACCTGGATAACTATATTTAGTTAAGAGGTCACGGATTTCCATTTCCACCAAATCTAAAAACTCTGGATCGGTGACTAAATCACATTTATTGAGGTAGACAACTAAACGAGGAACGTTAACCTGATTGGCAAGTAGAACGTGTTCCCGAGTTTGAGGCATGGGACCATCGGGGGCGGAAACGACCAAAATAGCACCATCCATTTGAGCGGCGCCAGTAATCATGTTTTTGACATAGTCAGCGTGGCCGGGACAATCGATGTGAGCATAATGACGAGCGTCAGATTCGTACTCTAAATGAGAAATAGCAATGGTAACAATTTTGTTAGCGTCCCGTACAGTACCACCTTTGGCAATATCGGCGTAAGATTTGGGGTTACCCTGAACTTTAGCGATAGCAGCGGACAGTGTGGTTTTACCATGGTCAACGTGACCAATAGTACCGACATTAACGTGAGGTTTGGTTCTCTTAAAAACATCAGCCATAGGAACTCCTTGTTGTTTTTTTAATTTATTAATTATTAAAGAAAAAAGCTTTAAGATTGTAGCAATAAGAATACTGCTTTGCAATGGAGAAAATGT
>Ga0172379_10000712_pt1 | contig 79239 bp, 84 predicted proteins | sample GrowelOW334metaG_FD_119756 | JGI IMG/M metagenome (GOLD analysis project Ga0172379, IMG submission 119756) | Groundwater microbial communities from an aquifer near a municipal landfill in Southern Ontario, Canada - Groundwater well OW334 metaG | ecosystem: Environmental > Aquatic > Deep... | reverse complement strand
ATATTTTAAGCGGTATTCCGCCCGACGTGGTCTGAAACCACGCCTGGCGGCCAAAGGATGTTTCCTTTGGAATCCTCATTCCGTCGGTTCCCCGGGCAAGCCCGGGGTCTACCTCGGAATAAAGCGGATGGATGCCTGGAATATACCGCTAATTTGGACACAATATGATTAAATTTGCTCGTATCGCGCCGCACCCCTGATCATTCTATCTTCGCCGGGATCAACCGAAGAAAGATTGCAAGCTGAATATACGACTCCGGCAATATATCGCGTCGAATAAAAATTGGCATTCCTTAATGGGCCGCATCCCGACAGCAATCTGTTTGACAAAAATCTTATCGATGATTTAATGAGAAAGAATACGGCTTCTGTTTTAAAACTGGGCGGTTCGCATCCCAAAACCAAAGGATGCGGCCTGCGGCCGTTTGTTTTATCGGGCTTGCCCGTGGTCTGCCTCGGAAGGAATACTCTGGGGCAAAGCCCCGAGGTATTCTGCCAGTTGAATCAAAAATATATTTAAAAAACATATGAAATTTATAATCGCCGGGCCATTGAAAAATACAATTTACAATTTGATGCGCGACACCGGTTACCATTTCCAGCGCGAAGAAAAAAGAGGTGCCGCAACGGAATATTCTTTTGTCCGGCCCAAAGTCGGATTTCCCCGTTTCCATATTTACGCCAAAATCGAAAACGGCAATCTTTCGATAAATTTGCACTTGGACCAAAAAAAAACGGTATACCAGGGAACCACCGCCCATTCGGGAGATTACGATGAACCAGTAGTTTTAAAAGAAGCCGAAAGGATCAAACAAACGATACAAAACTCCGGCATATAATTAAAATCATGGAATTAATTTCGCTTACATCCAATAACATCCAAAGCGCCGTGGAAACCGCCGGCCGCGTCATAAAAAAGGGCGGCGTTATCGTGGCGCCAACTGATACGGTTTACGGCCTGGTCGCGGACGCCACCAACGAAAACGCAATAAAAAAAATTTACGCGATGAAACAAAGACCGGCAGAAAAGCATTTGCCGATATTCGTAAAGAATATCGCGATGGCAAAAAAGCTGGCCGCGATATCGCCCCGCCAACAAGGAATCCTTGAAGAAAAATGGCCGGGCAAAGTAACCGCGCTTTTGATAAGAAAAGATGAATTGAGAATTTTTGGAACCGGTGGCAAAAAAATAGCCCTTAGGATACCGTTTTACCATTTTATAAATTCCCTTTTGGAAACGCTGAATACGCCGCTAGCCGGGACTTCTGCGAACATCTCCGGCCAACCATCCGCAACAAAGATCGACGATGTCCTCAAGCAGCTCTCCAGCCAAAACCAATTGCCCGACTTGGCGGTTAATGGGGGCGACCTGCCGGAATCGAAACCATCGACAATAATCGATATGACGGAGCCTGAAATAAAAATCATCCGCAAATAGCGCTATTCAAGCAAAAAATTATGGAAAAAAGATCGCCTGCCAAAAAAATATTGTCTATCAACAAAAACCAGGAATTGAAAATCCTGCGCGAGATCATCGAAACGATCAGTTACAATCTCGATCTAAGGGAAGTCCTCTCGCGGATTGTCAAAATCGTCAGCGGCGTCACCAAAGCCGATTCTTGTTTTTTGTATTTGATCGACGGCAACAATCTGGTTTTACGGGCGTCTCTTAACCCCAAGCCGCTGGAAATCGGCAATATAAAATTGAATTTGGACGAAGGCATCACCAGCTGGGTGGCTCGGAATTTAAAAACCGTAACAATCGACAAGGAAGCTTACAACGACAAGCGGTTCAAGTTCGTGAACAGCCTGCCCGAAGACAAATTCGAAGGTTTTCTTTCGGTGCCGATAATTTATCGCGACAAGGTCCTGGGAGTCATCAATGTCCAGCATTCAAAACCGCGCGCCTATTTGCAAACCGAAGTCACATTATTCGAACTGGTTGCCAAGGCCACAGGCGGCGCGATCGAAAACGCAATGTTATTTTCCGAAAAAGAGGCGTTAAAAGAGGCTTTGGAAACCCGTAAGGTTATTGAGAAAGCCAAAGGCATTCTGATGAAAGATTTTTCGACATCCGAAGATGAAGCCTATAAAATGCTGCATAAAAAATCGATGGATCGGCGGATGAGCATGAAGGAAGTCGCCATCGCCATCATCATCTCATCGGAATTTAAAAAATAGAAAAACCCGCACAAGGCGGGGATTTTGTTTCCGAAAAAATTTATCAAGAAGCACCCCCGATTCCCGCAAATTTTACTTATCAAAAACCATATGGTATATTGCGGATATCAGGCACAATGAAGTACCTGCCCAAAAGACAATGGCGTCTCCGATAACAATTCGGGGATTTTTGTTTTTAAAATAAACTACCCCGGGAGGTTTTCCTTCCGCTCCGCTTACGCTACGCGGTAGGAAAAGTTTGTTTATAACCTCCGCTCCGCTATGCTATGCTTCGGGCAGCCATTCATCCCCGCGGCAAAGCCGACGGGGTATTCTGACAGATAAATAACAAATCAAACCAATTCTTATGATTTTATGATCATACGATCCTTTGATTTTATAATTTCATGGATTACAAAGAAATCATCGAATTATGCAAAAAAAACGGCGCGCCAATGATTGACTTGAAGTTCTGCGATTTACCCGGCGCTTGGCAGCATTTTAGCATTCCCCTGGATCAGCTTAACGAAAATGTTTTCAAGCAAGGCATAGGCTTTGACGGATCATCGATCCGGGGATTCAAAGCCATCGAAGAAAGCGACATGGTGCTGGTACCCGATCCGAAAACGTTTACTGTCGACACATTTGGAAAAGAAACTTTGGGCAGCCTGATTTGCGATATATATGAACCTGTAATTATGTCGCGTTTCGCCAACGATCCGCGAAATATCGCCCAAAAAGCGCAAGCATATATAAAGGAAAGCGATATTGCCGATGGAGCCTATTTTGGGCCGGAACCGGAATTTTTTATTTTCGACCGGGTCGAATTCGGCACTGATCAAAATTTTTCTTTCCACCGCATCGAATCCCAAGAGGCTGATTGGAATGAAAATTCCGATGATGACGGCTCGGGATATAAAATCCGCAACAAAGAAGGATATTTCCCGATGGCACCGTCGGACCGAACCAGCGATATCCGGCGCGAGATGGTAAGCGAACTGAAAAAACTCGGTATTGAGGTTGAAAAAGAACATCACGAAGTGGCTACCGCCGGCCAGGCGGAAATCGATATCAAATACGACACGCTGGTTTCGCAAGCCGATAAAATTATGCTTTTCAAATACGCGGTTAAAAATGTGGCCCGGCGGTTTGGAAAAACCGCCACCTTCATGCCCAAACCTCTTTTCGGCGACAACGGCTCGGGGATGCACACCCATATCTCGCTTTGGAAAAATGGCCAGCCCCTGTTTTTTGACGCCCGCGGCTATGCCGGTTTGAGCCAAATCGCACTATGGTTCATCGGCGGATTGCTGGCGCACGGACGGTCGCTAATGGCGCTATGTGCCCCCACCACCAATTCTTACAAACGGCTTGTTCCCGGTTTTGAAGCGCCGACGAATCTGACCTATTCGGCACGCAACCGTTCGGCGGCGGTCCGCATCCCGATGTACAGCGAATCGCCCGCATTAAAAAGAATCGAATTCCGGCCAGCGGATGCTTCATGCAATCCCTACCTGGCATTTTCCGCAATGCTGATGGCCGGTTTGGACGGTATTATAAAAAAAACAGAGCCGGGCCAACCCGCCCGCGGCAATGTTTATAAATCAAACGAAACAATCCCTCAGGTTCCGGCATCGCTGGAATCCAGCTTGGAAGCGCTCGAAAGCGACCATGAATATTTGCTGGCAGGCAATGTATTCACCAATGATCTGGTAAAAACCTGGATTGAATATAAACGCATTGCGGAATATGATACGATAAGAGTTCGGCCCACGCCCTCTGAATTTTCTCTTTATTACGATATTTAAAGTCATTGGCATATCACTGAAAACTCCCGCAATCGGGAGTTTTTGTTTGGCTGGAATCTTTATAGATTATGAATGCAATACGCAATAATATTGTGTATTTGTATTTTATAAAAATAATTGAGATAATATAATAATATATAATATAATTATATAATATTTATAATTAATTAGTTTTAAAACAAAACAATAAAATGAAAAACACTTCCAAAAATATCGCGCTGGTTTTGAGCGCATTGGCGGTTTCATTAATAACCGGATGCGCGGTTTTGGCCTGGACCGAACCCGGTTCGTCCGCGCCCGCGGGCAACGTGGCCGCGCCGATAAATACCGGCAGCGGGGCGCAAGGCAAGGTTGGTAATTTAGGTATTGGCACGACTTCACCAGCAGCAAAATTAGATGTGGCCGGAGGCAACATAATTTCAGAACAAACGCTTTACGCGAGGCATATTGAAGGAAAAAATTGGAATAACAACGATATTGTTGGCGATCTATATTTGCAATACAATAATAATTCAAACAACACTTTAATAAATTCACGCGGCGGCAATGTCGGCATCGGAACGGCCAGCCCAAGCCAGAAGCTGGATGTTCAAGGAGGCGGCGCTTATGGGAAAGGAGGAATGCGGATTGGCTATCAAACTTTAAATTCAAACAACAATAATTGGCTTTACCTTGGGGATTCAAATGGATCGATATATGGCGGCCAAGGGATTGCCGCGGATAAACTTTGGGCAAGCTCGCAATTATGCCTTGCCGGCGACTGTCGCACTTCGTGGCCAGCAGGCACCAGCTCCAGCGGAATCGCTAATTATTTGTCAAAATTCACCGCCGCAAACTCGCTTGGGAATTCCCAAATATATGATAACGGAACAAATATCGGCATCGGCACGGCCAGCCCCGGATACAAGCTGCAGGTAAATGGCGACATATATGCCAACGGCGGATGGCTGCGCACCAGCGGCGGCGCGGGCTGGTACAGCGAATCCTATGGCGGAGGGTGGTATATGTCGGATACTTCGTGGATCCGTTCGTACAACGGGAAAAGCATATGGCTATCCGGCGGAATGTTGGGCAGCGACGGCGGTTTAACTGTGGGTTATGGCGGCGCCGGCTCGCCATCCCGAGGCGCGATCATTTCCGGCAATGTCGGCATCGGCACGGCCAGCCCCGGAGCAAAGCTTGACGTGGCCGGTGCATTAAGATTTTCCTCGGTAGATTGCATTGCGGGAACCTGTCCGCCCAACCAAGCAATCCGCCTCACCCCCAATTTGCATTTAAATTCAGGGGCTGGCTACGCCGTAATTTTAAACTGGGACAATGGCACAACCGGAAACTCTCAAACTTTTAGAATTGGCAACGGTGCCGGTTCAGATGTTTTTTATGTGCTCGCCAATGGATCAACATATGCCTCCGCATTCTATTACACTTCTGACGAGCGCCTAAAAGATAATATAGTTCCTATCTCCGAAAGTCTGGAGAAATTAAAAAAATTAGATGGAGTCTATTTCAACTGGAAAAGCAATGATGAACCGTCAATGGGTTTGATCGCGCAGGATGTTGAAAAAGTATTTCCCGAAGCCGTATCAACAAACGCCCAAACCGGATTCAAATCCGTTGACTACGGCAAAATGGTCGCCCCGCTGATTGAGGCCGTCAAAGAACAGCAAAGCCAAATCAAAGATCTGCAATTGCAGATAAAGGAATTAAAAGAAAACATTGTTCAATAATTTGCCCCGCGATGGAATTCAAATACAAAAAAAGTTTAGTTGTGTCCGCAGTATTGTTCTGTGCAATTGCAATGGTCATTTGGGCAAACCGCCAGCTACCCGCAATACCAGCGCGAAGCGATCATCCCGTACGAACAAGCACAGGTCAAACAACAATTCCCGGCCCAAATAAGATTGTGACAGAAACAAGCGAAACATTTGACGAAGCAATCAACAAGCTTGATTTGCCCGATAAAATTGTCGATTATCTTAAAGATAATTTTACAATAAGCGATACTGAAATCGATACGGCTCTCAATCCAAAAGAATTCTTCACGGCAAAAACAGGCGGAACGCAGGACGCGGCAATATTTATGGCCTATGCATTGAATTACCACGGATTTGAAGCGGGTGTAATCCGCTACGCCGGAACCAGCCAAGGCAAAGATTTAGTCCATACCGTTGCCATATTCCGCGACAAAGATACGCCGAAATATTTGTCAATCAGCAACGGAAAAATAGAATTGATCGCGCATGGCTGGTCGTTCGCGGATTTAATAGAAAAAGAAGAATCGCGAACCGGCGGCAATATACAAAAATACGCTTTTTTTGAGTCCGGAGTTACAAATTTGTCTCCGGCCGAATGGATTAATATCCGCTAAATAAAAAGATTATGGCAAATCAACCGTTTTTAAAAAAAATATTATTGTGGGCAATATTTTTTTCGGCAATCATACATTGCGACAGCGCCGCGGCAAACCAATTTTACCAGGCTAGTCCCGGACAATCAACGACTGTCAACGAATGGAGTGAATGCCGCCGCGTCAATAACGCTTTAGGATGGCCGAGAACGATGATACCCACCAACACCGCCAACGAATGGGCGCAATTCCGCATCCATTATCCGAGCCACATCTCCTTGGCGGCGTGCGGTTGGGCATATCGTATGCCAATAACCGTTTCGAATCAAACTGGCGCAATTCAAAATGATTACCAAGTGTTGGCCACAATAAATACGGCAAACTTAATTGCAACAGGAAAAATGCGCAGCGATTGCGGCGATATCAGAATGCGGGACACCAATGGGACCACAGATCTAAGTTACTGGATACAGTCGGGCTGCAACACCGCCGCAACGAAAATTTGGACAAAAGTTTCTTCAATTAACGCCGGAAGCAAAACAATCTATGCCTATTATGGCTATTCTCCCGCCACTTCTTTGAGCAATTTGGATGCCACATTTATTTCCGACGCAAACAATTACGAAAAAGACCCGGTTGGCACCTCTTTTAGTCAAATATCTTACTGGGATTGGCGTGAGGGCAGATCAACTTGGGCTGACGGCAATTGGCAAAATACAAACTGGAGTATTCCAGCTAAAGGCAGGGATTTAAAGATTGACGGCTCGAGATACTTTAACGGAACTAAAAGCATTTACAGCTATTTATTAAGCAATGATTATGTAAACCATGATGCGGGCCGCTATTGTGTTCAAGAATTTTATACGGAACCGACTTATCGAATTTTGGCGCTTAACGATTATATCAGGGTAAGATTGACTGATATCAAACGAGGCAGACCAAATAATTACAATTGGCCTGAAACTCGTTGGGCTTGGCGAATAGCGGCGATACTCGCAAGCAACGGCAATTCCACCTATTCCTTGTTGCGTTGCGGCAGCTGGGGAAAAAATGAAGGGTGTACCCCGCAAGACAATTTTGAGTCCCAAGCAACTGGCAGCGATGGAAGAGTTTGGAGCGTTTATCGAATCAACATACCCGCCGGATATGATAAAAATGCCCTGTCTTTGAACATGCGCCACTGGCAAGATTCGTGGGATTTTGAAGATGGCTATAGCTCTTTTTATTTGGATTTTTTTGATGATTTCCGAATGAGAAAATACGCGACTCCAGATTTAACCACAACCGCAGGAAACGAAGAGTCAATATAGCGTTAAACTGCGAATTAGCCGACCTTCTCATAATAATTTAACTATCATTATTGATTAAAACGATATGAAATTACATGATTTTTTATTAAAATTTTCCCTTATTGTTTTACTTGTTATCGCAATGGTTTTTGGGATTGCATATTTCAAAAATGGGCAACCCGGCACCAATAAACCACCTGCGACTGTTGATTTCCCGCAAGAGCAATCACCCGCAGGCCAAGGTTCAAAAGACGGTATGGCTCCGACACCCGGTTCGCAAAAAGAAATGATAATGGATGTCCCCAATCCCGGATCAATAGCCGAAAATGCCTCAACGGCAAAAACCAGCCTCTATTCGCCGGAGGAATACACGGTACCCCATACCGAAAGCGGCCAAGTTAAAAAAATTGCCGCTGACAACGGCGCAATCACAATCAGCGCCAATGGCAAAGACCAGCGCGCCACCATTACCGCGGCAACTGAAATATTCAAGGACGCAAAACGATCGTTATTGTCCGATATCGATGAATCAGACACCGCCGCTATCTTCGGCCGGAAAAAAACCGCGGACGGGGAAGAATTCATCGCCGATTCGATTTATATCAGCGCGCCGCTAGACGCTTCATCTTCCGCGGCAACGCCCGCCAAATAAATAGCAATGTCCCTTAAAAAAAGATGGCCGTGCAGCGGCGCCGTTTCAAAATAAACAAAAAATCCAGCCTGATTGCTACTTTTATCAGCAAGACATATAATAGAATATATAATAATTTATAATTATTTCATTAAAAAAATGAAAAACTTTTCCAAAAACATCGCATTGATTTTTAGCGTATTGGTTGTTTCGGCGATATTAAGTTATGCGGCACTCGCCTGGATCGAACCCGGATCACCCGCGCCCGCGGGCAACGTCGCCGCACCGATAAATACCGGAAATGCCACGCAAACCAAAAACGGAGCATTGACTATTGCCGGAAATATGAGAACAAACACCGGTTTTTGCATCAATTCCGACTGCATCACGTCTTGGGCTAATATCACCAGCCCGTGGACCAAATCCGGAAACAATATTTACAGCAATAATAGCGGCAATGTTGGCATCGGCACCGCGGCTCCATGGGCAAAACTTACGGTTTCAGGGGGAAAAACGGCATTTACGCGAGATGGCGTGAGCGAATGCTGCGGGAATGACGCGACAATTGCGTTAGGGGAAAACACTTCCGGCACCGGACGGAAATCCAGTATTTCTTTTCATAACGGCGGCATCGCGGAAGGCACTTTGGAATTGGCTGGCGGCGGCAACAGAAGATTTGTAATGCGGGATAACCAAGGATCGCGAATGGGTCTGGAAATGACCGGCAATTTGACCGCCAATGGCGAGCTGCAGTCAACCTTGAACAGCGGTTACGGCCAGCTGCGCATGATTGCGGGTAATTACGGCGCTTTTTTGAGGAATGACGGCAGCAATACTTATTTCCTGCTAACCGCATCAGGCGACCAATACGGGAGCTGGAATACATTAAGGCCGCTTTATGTAAATAATAGCAGCGGCAATGTTTCGATAGACACAAAACTATGTTTAAACGGCACTTGCCGCTCCACTTGGCCCGGCATGAACGCGCAGTCATGCCCCTCCGGCCAAGGCGTGGTCGGCATAGATTCCAGCGGCAACATTGTTTGCAGCGGCAGCGGGTTTAGTCCGTTTAAATACCCATGCAACCAAACGCTCCCAACGGGTGCAAAAAAGATATTCGTAACAAGCGCGGTTTATACCGCCAGCGATATTACAAACGACAGTACCGCGGATTCCAAATGCCAGTTAGTCGCGCAATCCGTCGGTTACTCCGGAACATATAAAGCATTGGAGTATTCGGGCGGAAGGAACATCAATACCATTATCCCTTCAGGACAATCGCTCTGGAACGGACAAGCGTCCGGAGCAACCTGCACTTGGAACTTGGTAGCGTATAACGCAGCCGACTTATTTACCGATGACGGCGGCGGAAATTATCTTCAAAACGCAATCACTTATAACGAGCAAGGATTGTCAATGGCCGGAGTCGGTGTTTGGACAAGCTTCCGACCGACCGGCGGCGGCAACTATGATCTTTTGTCTCACACCAACCAAACTTGCCACGGCTTTGACGCACCCCAACAAGACACCAATGCTTGGAAAGGCAGTTGCTATTATAGAGGAACGCACAGTTCTCCCGGTACCTCAAAGGACTATTATAAAGAATCAACCCATTGGTATGGTATTGCCGGCAATAAAAATAACCAGTGGGCCTATAATAGCTGGTGCCAATCAAGCGCAGGATATGATTTAACGGTTTGGAATAACTGCTATAATAATCAAAGATCTCTATACTGCGTAGAGCAATAAACCATAAAAAATGAATAGCAATAATGTTCCCTCTTACATCAAAATTTTATTTTTGCTGAATTCTATTGCATTGATCGGATTGGTTGTTCTTGCTTTTAATGTTGCCAATCGCGACTATCGGCAACAAACCGTAACGGTAAAAAATCAAACCGACGCTAATGCGGAAACAGATTATTTGCCGGAAACCAAAATCGATGGAAACAGCCAAGCAACGGAAAATGGCGGTATCAAGACAGAAGAATCAGCATTTGAAACCGGTTCTAAAATCTTCGGCATTGAAATAACGGATGACGGATTTGTGAACAAAGGATTCCAATCCACGGGAAACGATTCAATTGTTTTTTCCATAAAAAACAGCGGGGCCAAACCACACTCTTTGGTAATCAAAGAATTAAATGTAGATTCCGGCGAAATCAAAGCGGGCGAAGAAAAAGAAATCGCCATCAATAACCTGCCTGACGAGTCAAAAAGCTACTCATTCTATTCCGCCACCGCCGGCGACTCAAAGGATAATTTCAGCGGCATTTTAATGGTACTCAAAAAGTAACAAAAAACAGCAGCTATCGCGTTGCTATATTTAAAAAATCGCCTTTCTTTAGGCGATTTTTCTTATCCAATCATCAACAATTCGTTATTTTTTGCTTCGCAAGGCCATTGAAATACGCTGAATTGCCGTTAAATTCGATAAAACCGCCAGCAACGCGATTGTCATCACCGCCCATTGGTTCAATCCGCCGATCAGAAACGCCAGCAATACGCCATAAGATATAAATCTCTCTGCGCGCGACATCAAACCTCCCTTCAATTCGGCATCTCTCAATCCTTTTTCTTTGGCCGCGGCTTTAACGTAAGTAGTCATCATTGCACCGACCAGCAAAAGAAATATCCAAGCATTCGCGGACAAATATAATTCCGGAAGTTCCACCATCGTCAGTCCGAACAAGAAAATGGCTTCAACATAGCGGTCCGCAACCGTATCCCAATATGCTCCTTTGGACGACGACAGGTTTTTCAACCTCGCCACGCCGCCGTCAACAAAATCCATTCCGGCAGAAATAATAAAAAATAGCGATGTCAGCCAAAAATTCCCAATGACCATAAAATACAACATTGCGATCCCAAAAACAATAGATAATGCAGTATACTGATTCGGAGTCAGCGGCAACTCCGCGAAAATTTTCGCTATTGCAGTTTCCAAGCCCTTAAACCAATTCCTGTGTTGATCCAACATTGTTTATTTTTTTAAAAACGGCGCCCTGCAACCGGCAAGACGCCATTTTTTCACTATTTTTTTATCTATCGCGTTTGCCGGCAACAAATTCCTCCACCATTTCATACGCTTGCTCGTCGGTAAATTGCACCGGCGGGTGCTTCATAAAATATGCCGAAGGGCTCAACAGCGGGCCGCCAATTCCCCGGTCTTTGGCTAATTTTACCATGCGCAAGGCGTCAATCACAACCCCGGCGGAATTGGGCGAGTCCTCCACGCTCAAACGCAATTCAATTTCCACCGGCACATCGCCGAATTTACGGCCTTCCATGCGGATAAAGCAGATTTTGTTGTCTTTCAGGAAGGGAACCCAATCCGAAGGCCCGATATGCAGATTGTCATAACTCAATCGTTTGCCCAATTGCGACTCCACGCTTTCGGTCTTGGAAATCTTCTTTGACTTCAACCGGTCGCGCGACAGCATATTTAAGAAATCCGTATTGCCGCCAAAATTCAACTGGTAGGAACGGTCAATGGCCACTCCCCGCTTGGTGAACAAATTGCTCAATGTGCGGTGTACGATCGTGGCGCCAATCTGGGATTTGATGTCGTCGCCGATGCAAGGCAACCCGGCTTTGGCAAACTTTTCACCCCAAATCTTGTCCGACACAATGAATATCGGCATACAATTCACAAATCCACAACCCGCATCCAAAGCCGCTTGCGTATAATACTCGGCGGCTTTTTGCGATCCAACCGGCATATAACTCACTAAAACATCAGCCTTGGCTTTCTTTAACTCCTCGGCCACATTAACCGCAGGCAAATCGGCAACTGAAAATGTTTGATCTTCGGGATAGTCCTTCATATGATCGGCAACCCCGTCCAAAACCGGGCCCATTTGCACTTTAACGCCAATTTCAGGCACATCCTTGCAAAAGACCTTGGTACAATTGGGTAAAGCAAAAATCGCTTTTGCCACATCATTCCCCACCTTGCGCTTGTCCACATCAAACGCGGCCACAATCTCAATGTCGCGCGGCGCGTAATCCCCGATCACATTGTGCATCAATCCCGGCACCGGCTCGTCATCCGCGCCAATATTTTTGTAATAAGTTATCCCCTGCACCAAACTGGAACAGCAATTGCCGATTCCCGCAATCGCCAAACGAATCTTTTTTCTATTGTTTGTATTTGTATTGTCTGCCATATTTTTGTAAAATATATTTATTAGTGTTTTACATTCTACAACTATTTTACCACCGTAAAATAGTATGTCAAGAACCAATTTTTATGCTGCCAATTGAACGGCTTAAAAAGTCAAATACCACCGACAATCTTTGGCTATATATTCTGGCAATCCTGGACAAACAGCCGCTTTACGGCTGGAAAATCCCCGCGCTGATTGAAAAATCATTCGGTTTCCGCCCGGGCAAAATCACGCCCTACCGCGTCTTTTATCGCCTTGAAGCCGACGGCTTCGTCAAAAGCGAAATGAACGCCCGCCGCCGCATATACAAAATCACCGCCAAAGGAAAATTGGAATTAAAAAAAGCCAAAGATTTTTATAAAAATATTTTAAATCAAATTGATGGACAATAAATCCATTGCCAATAAATTGACCGAGATCGCCGATTTGTTGGAGATCAAGGGCGACAAACCGTTTCGGATCCGCGCGTATCGCAAAGCCGCAATCGCGTTGGGGTCATTTAAAGACGACTTTGCGCAAGCATACAAAAAAAATAAAGCGATTCCTAAAATTACCGGCATTGGCGAAAGCATCGGTGAAAAAATACAGGAATTATTGAAAAGCAAGAAAATAAAATACCTTGAAGAGTTGAAAGAAGAAACCGCGATCCGCCAGGTGGTTACTTATTTTTTCGAGACCAAGGGCGTGGGATTGGACGAACTCAAGCGCGATGCGCGCAAACGCGACATTGTCTATTCCAGGTATACCAAACCGGCCAAACAGCTGATTGAGCTGGCCGGTACGGTTGAAAAAGCTAAAGACGCGATGAAAATCGTGGCGGATTGGGCGAATTCCCGCAAACTTGATTACACCATTGAAACCGTGTTCAAAAAATGGCTCGAACTGGACAAGCTAAAGCCCAAAGAGATCGTCAAAAAACCGTTTTATCGCGACGATCCGATGATCTGGTCGGAAAACCGCAAAAAGTGGTTCGTGGTCACCTCCGGCGGCGAATGGCTGGAATACTGCGATAAAATTGAGAAAATTGAATGGCGGATAATTGAATGATAATTGAATGATAAGTATTGAAAAAACATTCTATTTATTGTAATATACGAACGTTAAAGTATTATCTCAAGTTTTTGATTTAAGATTTATGATTTATGGATTAATTCATAAATCTTAAATCCTAAATCTTAAATCTTCATCGTTTTATGCTGAATTATTTTGATTTGCGCAAAGGAATCGTGTTTATTTTGGACGGCCAGCCGTATGAAGTGCTGGAATTCCAACAGATCATCAAGGCGCAGGACGCCACGGTGATCCGCACCAAAGTAAAAAATTTAATCACCGGAAAGGTCGTTGACCGCACTTTCCACAAAGGCGATTCTTTTGAAGAAACCGAAAGCGAAAGAGCACAGGTGAAATTCGTCTACAACAATCGCGGCAAATTTGTTTTTTGTTGGGCCGATGACCCCTCAAAAAGATTTGAGTTGGCCGAAGAAAAAATCGGCAGCGGCGCAAAATTTTTAACGCCAAACACCTTGCTTGACGGGATGGTTTATGACGGCAAAGTAATCAATGTGACCTTGCCCATCAAAGTCCAGCTTAAGGTCAAAGAAGCCGCCCCGGGTCTCAAAGGAAACCGCGCCCAATCGGGCACCAAAGCCGTGGTGCTGGAAACCGGCGCCACAATCCAAGCGCCCTTGTTTGTGGAAGTCGGCGATATTTTGGAACTCAACACCGAAACGGGAGAATACACCAAAAGAATTTAATCATTTAATCAAAAAAACGCGGGATTACCCGCGTTTTTTTTTGCGACCATCAAGCAACGCTCCTTTTTTCTTTTACAAAAATTAACAACATCAGCGCGGCAACCGTCAATGCCGCTGATAAATAAAACGGCGACTCCTTTCCCCATTTGTCCCAGATAAATCCGGCGGCAAAGGATGCCGGCAAAGCGCACAAACCCGTAACCAATTGGAAAGCTCCCAAACTGCCGGCCCGATACGCCGCCGACGCCAATTCGGAAACAAACGCCGACTGGATCGTATCAATCGCGGCGCGGTATAATCCATAGACGACAAATATTATGATCACCGCCCACCAGGATTTGACAAGAATAAATCCCGCGCACACGGATAGCCACAAAATGTAGGCGATTGCCACCACCGCTTTCCGGCTTTTCAATTTGTCCGACAACCGCCCAAACGGAAAAGATGCCAGTGAAGCCACGAATGTGAACAACAAATACAAAACTGGAACTTGATAAACCGCAAAACCGAATTGATTGGCGAAAACCAGCAAAAACGAATAAGAAAAAGCGCCCAGAGCAAAAATCGCGCTCAAAACCAAATACAGCCGAAAGTTCGCATCAATATCCTTGAAGCCGATACCTTTGAATAATTTTGCCCCGCCGGCGCGCGGCCGGTCCCTGACCGTGAAAAATACAATTAATGCGCCGATCAGCGAAGGAATGGCGGCAAATAAAAAAAGATTGCGATAGCCGAAAAAATTAATTAAACTGATTGAAATGAGAATTCCACAAACCGCACCCAAATTGTCAAAAGCCCGCAAAAAACCAAAACTTCGCCCCCGATCGCCATCAGTGGTTGCCTCGGCAATCATCGCATCGCGCGGCGCCCCGCGCATCTTTCCCGCCCGGTCAAGAATCCGGAAAGGCATCAACCAATGCCATGTTGCCGAAAGCGCGTATCCCAATCGCGACAATCCGCCAAACAAATAGCCAATCCAAACAAAAATCTTTCGCTTACCCAGTTTGTCCGACCAATACCCCGAAATTGCTTGTGAAATGGAAACGATCGCATCACCCAGGCCATCAATAAAACCCAAAACTTGCATGTTGGCACCGGCAAATGACGTCACAAACAGCGGCCAGATCGGAGCGATAATATCCGAACCCATATCATTGAGAAACGATGCCAAGGCAAAAATCTTCAGCTCCTTGCGATTATTTTTGTTTGAATCTCCATTTTCCATATCCATAATAGTTCGCCCCTGCGCTGCCGCAGGGGCGTTACCAATTTTTTTGTTTTTAATTTATCCTAAAAATCGTCTCCGGCGAACTTCTTTTGCTTCTTTTCTTTTTTGGCCGGATTTTCTTTTTCTCCGTCGCCGTTTTTGTTTTGCGCCCGGTTTTTAAGATCAATCAATTTTTCCAATAACGCCACAATCCCGGCGATACTGATGGAAAACGCCGCCACTTTGTTTTTAACTTCGCTCACCGTGCTTTTCACTTCGCCCACGGTATTTTTTATTTCCGTCTCAATGGAAATTATCTTGCGCAAAATCATAATCCCGGCAACAACCATCACCGCCAAAAGCCCGATCCACAAAAAAAAGAAAACCGAACCCAAGAAATAAAAAATTGTTTCGATCATGAATGGAATAGGTTTAACGTATATTTATATTTTGACTTAAACAGAAACGCCCGTCAAGCAAAAAACCGCCCCGAAACATGATCGGGACGGTTTTTTAAAAAAAATCAAAAATCAAAAATTTCTCCCAAAATGCCTTTCTTGCGCTTCTTGTAGCCGTGCTTGTCGATATAATAATCATTGCCGTAGCCTTGTTGCGGCATCTGTTGTTGCATTGGCTGCTGCATAGGCATGGCTTGCGCCGGAGCCGCAGCCGGAGCAGACCGTTCGATTATCTTATCAAGCTCGCCGCGGTCAAGCCAAACTCCCCGGCATTGCGGGCAGTAATCGATCTCGATCCCCTGCCGGTCAGACATTACCAAATCAACGTTGCAAATTGGACATTTCATATGTTTTTTATTTAATCTGGTAGAATACCCCTCTGCTCTGCGGCGGGGCAGTTTATTCCGAGGTAGACCCGGGCTTGCCCGGGGAACCGAAGGAAACATCCTTTGGCCGCCCTAGGCAATACGGAAGTACCCTTCGGCGTGGTTTTAGACCACGTCGGGCGGAATACCACTTAAAATATATTTTTGATTGATTATTTTTCCGTACTCTGATTATATATTACCGATTTAATTTGTAAATATTACAAAAGCTTGAAATAGCGCCGGTAAAAATATTTTTTCGCTGTCTCAACGATCGCCAGATAACCGATAACAATAACCACGACTATCGCCGCCATGTGCAATGGCAGAGGCTGGAATTTAAAAAATTCACCAACTTTCGTGTAAGGGATAAGCCATCCGGCCGCCACGCAGGCAAAAGTGCTCGCCAACAGATACTTACTGGCCCGGCTTTGAACAAATGGAATACCCTTCGTGCGAATGATGTGCACCACCAACACCTGGGTTGCCAGCGATTCCATGAACCAACCGGTCTGAAACAAAGGCTCGGATGCGGAAAACAGCTTAAAAAGGATGAAGAACGTCACAAAATCGAACAGCGAACTGATCGGCCCGAAAAAGTACATAAATTTCTTAATAAAATCCAAATTCCAACGGCGCGGCTTTTGGAGCCAATCGCGGTCGACATTGTCCGCCGGGATCGTAACCTGCGACAGGTCGTACAAGAAATTATTCAATAATATCTGGATCGGCAACATCGGCAGGAACGGCAAGAACACCACCGCACCGGCCGCCGAAAACATATTGCCGAAATTGGAACTCAATCCCATCATGATATATTTCATAGTATTGCCGAAAACTTTCCGGCCTTCGATAACCCCATCCTTCAAAACCGCCAGATCTTTCCGGGTCAGCACGATATCAGCCGCTTCTTTGGCAACATCGACCGCATTGCTAACCGATATTCCCACGTCGGCCGCTTTCAACGAAGGCGCGTCGTTTATTCCATCCCCCATATAACCGACAACCCGCCCGCGGGAACGCAACGCGACAATGATCCGGTTCTTTTGTATTGGCGAACAGCGGGCAAAAATTGTTGCGGTTTCCGCCTTCATCCGCAATGCCTGGTCCGGCAAACGGTCGATATCCCGGCCGGTAAGCACACCCTTGACTTCCAATTCCGCGTCGCGGCAGATTTTCTCGGTTACCAACTCGTTATCGCCGGTAATGATCTTCATTTCGACACCGATTTGCCGCAAATTGCCCAGAACGTTCTTAATCCCGGCGCGGGGCGGATCGAAAAACGAAACAAAACCCAGCAATTCCAGATCACATTCGTCTTCCTTGGAATAAATATCCTTCGCGGTTTTTATTTTCTTCACCGCGACCGCCAGCACCCGGTTGCCGCCCTCGCTCAATAGGCGATACTGTTTTTGCGCCTGTGCTTTTACCAAACCGGTAAATTTTTTGCGAGATTCCCCTGCGCGAAAAAAAACGCACCGTGAAAAAACCGATTCCGGGCTTCCTTTGGCAACCAAAAAATGTTTTTTTCCGACTTCAACAACAACGCTCATCAAGCGCCGCTCGAAATCGAACGGCAGTTCATCGATCTTTTTATGATCGCCGACAGGAATCTTTTTGAATTCAAGAAGCGCCTTGTCGAGCGGATTCTCGATGCCGGTTTCGAAATAACTGTTTATATACGCGTTTTTCAAAACCTCCAAAGACACTTTCCCGTCGATATCGACATAAGTTACCAGTGCGATCTTGTTTTCCGTGAGCGTCCCGGTCTTATCGGTACACAGAATATCCATACTGCCGAAGCTCGGGATCGCGCTTAATTTTTTAACAATCACTCCCCTTTTTGCCATCCGCATCGATCCGCGCGCCATCGTCACCGAGACGATCATCGGCAAAAGCTCCGGCGTCAACCCCACCGCGATCGCTATCGAAAACAGAAACGACTGGATCACGCGGTACTGGAATTGCTCACCGCTGCCAAGATGGCGCAAAAGATTGAAAAGAAAAATAAAAAGGACCAGATACAAAACCACCCGGGCAATAAATATCCCGAATTTAGCGGTCCCGATCTCAAAATCGCTTTTCGGCGATGGCTTGGCCATGACCTGCGCGATTTTCCCGAATTCGGTCTCTTTCCCCGTGCGCATGACTACTGCCAGTGCCTCACCGCTGATCACGCTCGTGCCCAAAAACAAAATATTCCGGCCGGATTCGCCCGCCGACAAGGCTTCGGATTTTTCGCAGGGAAAAGATTCCCCGGTCAGCGCGGATTGGTCTGCAAAGAGGTCTTTTGATGAAATTATCCGGCTGTCGGCCGGAACCAAATCCCCGGCATTAAGGAAAACAATATCTCCGGGAACGATGTCGGCGGTCTTAATTTCGCTCTTTTTGCCGCCCCGGATAACGCACGCGGTCGTCCTCACGCTCTCCGTAAGTTTTTTCGCCGCCCGGCCCGCGCTGTATTCTTCAAAAAAATCCAGAGCCACACTGCAAAGCGCCATTAGGGAAATAATTACCGCGCTGGCAATGTCGCCCATGAACGCCGATATCGCGGACGCAGCCAGCAAAATGACGATCAATGGATTCTTGAAATACGAAAAGAATTCCCAAACCGCGCCTGATTCTTTCGCCTGCGCGATCTCATTGCGGCCGTAAGCGCCAAGCCGCGCCGCCGCCTCGGTTAGCGAAAGCCCCCGGACATCGGTTTCCAGGATTTTAAGCGCTTCCTGCGGGTTCATCACGCCAAAATCGATCTCCCCATTTTTTTGTTTATTATCCATGGAAAAAAATAACCTCTCTTCCATTATACCAATAATCGGACCCAATATCACAATTTGTAAAAAAATATCGAGGCACCCCCATTGGCCTCGATCTACATGTTCGCCGTCAATACGCTGATGAGCCTATCCGTGTAACCCATGTCGGATTGCATTTCGCCAATCGAATTGTACATGGTCGGATTACGTTGTCTATTTTCCAATATTTTTTTGGATTCCTCCTTATCGCCAGCTGTTCTCACAAACAGCATTTTAGGCATTTTGTCGGCCACACAATAGCCGACACATCGTCCGTCCAATTCGCGATGGACTTGATCGACTTGTTTTTGAGTCCAATCTTTTACAGCCCTCAATACCGCGAGTGAAGATGATGCTGACCCGCCATTTTCCTTTTTCCAGGATATTTTTTGCTTACTGTCCCGGATTACCGCTGCCGTTGATGATATTCGAGGGCCGGGATTGAATATTCTTTTCTCGACATCACCTTCAATGGGCCTCGCCTCTTGTTGCAGATTTGCAGGCTCCTCGTCCCTTAGTAAGGGTGGTGTTAGTAGCTCGCGCTGAATACGGAGAGTCGGATTATCGCGCCAACCCTCTACCTTTGTGACAACTGGCGCTGAAGCTGGCTCTGGAGCGGGAGCTGGACTTTTCCTCCCGCGTGTTCCCGCGTCCGAGCATTGCCTCTTCTTCTTTTTGGCCTTGCTCTTACCAATATCGGCCTGTTGGTCATCGCTCCTTCCTTCGAGCGGATTTACTGCCAAACTGCCATCGGTTTTTTCGGCAGGATTATCTGCCTTCAAACGTTCTTCAGGACTTTTGACAGTTTCTTCGCCTGGCACTACCGCAGAACTCGCTTCCGCCTCAGATAAAGCATCGCCCTGACGATCGCCGCTTTGTGTTGCGGGAGGATCTGCCACGAAGATACCTTTGGTTTCTTCGGCAACACTTTCTGACTTGGAAATTCCTTTGGTAGCAGCACCAGTTTGTTCGTTTGACACTACCGCAGGACTAGCCTCAAGATAATTTACTTGCGTACCGCACTCCTTTGGTTCAGCCTTTGAATCGGCCTGATCTTTTCTCGGCCGTCCGCGTTTCCTCCGAACAGTTTCCGCCGGATTAGCGATTGCTTCCGCTTCACGGGCCGCCTCTGCGATTCTTTGTTCTTCCTCCCTCGCATGCTTTCTTATTGCCTCCAATCTTCTCATTTTCGCCCCAAAAGTCTCTTCTGGGGTTCCGATTTTAGATGAGCTATCTACTTCATCTGACACCTCCTTTCACCTCCTTTATCGCTTGATGTGTCAAATACGAAAGTTTACCTTAATTTTATTTAAAATTCAAGGCATAACCGAAAAGCCGCCCCATGGACGGCTTTTTACCAATTTCCGGTTAAAATCAGTTCTTCCAAATGCTTCTCACCAATTTCCAGCCGTATTTGGCGGCGATCAGCAGAATCAATCCATAAACCGCGTATTGGAACAATCCAAAAAGGAATCCAACCAAATTGATGCTGATATTCTGGATGGTTTGGTTTATCTGGCTCACCGAATTCTTAATGGCGTAATCCCAAGAATCCTTCAGATTCTGCCGATCAACCAAAACGTCACGGGAAATATTCACGCTGAAATAAGTGTAATCCAGGCGGTCCAGTTGCTGAGCCTTGGCGCGCTGGATCTGGTCGAACTGGGAATTGATGCTGATCCGTTCTTGTGTCAGCCTTTCAATGATATCCATTTTATGGTCTATGACCTTTGCCAGGCTTTCCACATCCTTTGCGTTGGTGGCGGCAACCGACACCTCGTCGTAAGCGGCCACCGCCTTGCTCAAAGTTTCGTCGATCGATAATAATTTGTTCCGCAAAACATCGATCTGGCTGGTATAATCTTCAACCTGGCCCTGGATGGTATAGGTTGTCCCCGACAACTCTTTGGGATCCATGCCTTTCAAAAGCGCCAATATCTCGCCGGCCTTATCCTTGGTTACCTTGAACGAATAGTTACAGCCATTGCGATACTCGCGGGCGTTTGAAAAAATGACATCCTCGCGCGCTTTGAGGCCGCTGACCGCGGCGCAAGTTTTCTCCAACTGGCGCGTTTCGATCGATGCGTTATATTCGGTAACTTCATATTTTTCGGCCTGGTTCCCGGTCGCGACATTGGTGTCGCGGTAAGAGCTGTCATCCATTCCATATTCCGCGTTCCTTGTCGACAAACCAAACATTCCGCCAGCTTGCGATTCCGCCATCATCGGCGCGACCATGGAACCGGCGGAATCATAAGAAACGTTTTTTGAATAGCCGCCTGCTCCCGGCTGAATCTTCCCCGATATCGAACCGAATATCAAACTCAAGAAAACGAAAACGATATAAATCGCAAATACCGCCAAAACCGCCAGCCCGGCGATCTTCAAAACCGGCTTTACCTTGAGATTCAAATTTTTCAACATATTTTTTTATTTACTTTTTTACCATGCCATCACATCTATAATTTTACCACTTAATTCCAATTAGTTGCAAATAGCTTGGAATCAAAAAGCCGCCTCGCGGCGGCTATAAAAAACAATTTACGTAAAATTCAAAATTCCGCGTTCTCTTCGCTTTTCTTGACCCGGCTCTTGCAGCCGCAAACGCAATCGTCAACGCATTTGCAACAGTGGTAACAAAGCGTCGTGTCGCAAGCACAGCAGTCCTCGGTATTCTCCAGCGACATCCCGCACTCGCGGCATTTATCGGTATCTTGTTCCATAATTTTTTTTGTTTAATTTAAAAATTAGCAAACATTCAACCTTTAGTGCCTTCATTTTGGCAAATAACTGATGAATTGGCAATTAAACGCCGGCTTATTGGCATTTTGCCATGATGATACGGGGTTGGCCGTCACCGTAATAATTGTCTTTCCATGATTCGATAACAAAACCGAAACGAAGATATAAACCGATTGCGGCGCTGTTATGCGGGTGCACCGTCATATCGATCCTTTTAACACCCTTTAATTCCTTAACAAATCGAGTCAAAACTTCGCGCCCAATGCCCTGGTTTTGGTATTCCGGATCGATCATCAGCCCTGATCCGTAAATATGATCCTTGCTTTTTACTTCAAAAGCGGCATCTCCGATGATTTTCCCGTCTTTGATAATCACATAGACCACGCTATTACCCATTTCTTTTTTCCATTCTTCTTCAGCGGTGATCGCGTAGCATGTTCCCGAACCCGCCATCTTCCTCTCCACCGCCACTATCGCCGGAACATCCTCCGGATCAGCCTTTTTTAATATAATATCAGTCATAATTTTAATCAGTAAATTAATTTGATTATATCCCATTTTAACCAAAATCCCGCTTTTGGCGGGATGTGATGTTGGCTGGCGAAGCAGTGGCGAACGTACGGAACGTAAATTTGCGCTGCAAATTGTACGTTTCTACGTTCCAGCCGCGTAAAAATTGCTCCGCAATTTTATACGTGGCCCCAACCGGAGTCGAACCGGTGTTCCTTGGTTGAGAACCAAGTGTCCTAACCACTAGACGATGGGGCCGAGGGCGGCACACTAACCTAATTTTATCGCTGTAGAAAATCCAGATTCGGCCAGTTTCAATGAACGACGACGAAATTGTATCGCCCATACATTGAGAAGGAGTGAAACGGAAAATGGCCAGATATGGGCTTTCCCATTAGGGCAATGAATATTTGACTCGTCTTCGTCGTTGCTCGCCGCTTATGTATCGCTTTGGATACACAGCGCTCCTCGCGTCTAGAATCCGAGTCAAATATTCATTGCTACGGCGATAAAATTAGGTTAGTGTGCCGCAAAAATAGCAACATTTGGATTGTAGCAGAAAACTTAATATTTTCAATTGCTGCCGGTTACGGTCGTCGTTGCCGAAACGGCGGCAGCCTCCACGGCGGGCTTAGCCGTTGTTTTGATTTCCTCATTGGGCGGCAGCTGGGAAACGTAAATAACGTATTTTGCCAGATCTTTGAAAACCGGGAGGGCAGAATATTCCGCGGTGCTGGCATTGGGCGCCTTCAATTTTACCATTATAAGAAACTTCGGATCGTTACTGGGAAAATAACCGATAAAGCTCTGGGTGGTTTTGTCCGAATATCCCCATTGGTTCACGTTAAAGACCGACCATGACATTTGCGCCGTGCCGGTCTTGCCCGAGATAGTGTATCCCGGTACTTTTGCCGCTTTGCCAAAACCGTTATCGATCACGCTGGCAAGCATTCCGGTAATCGTCCTTGATGTTTCGGCGGTAATCACCTGTCCCATTTTTTTATCGTCGATATCCTTGCTCCGTCCGCGCACCACCGCCGGCTGCACGAGCAAGCCGCCGTTAGCGATCGCCGAATACGCCTTAATCAACTGGATTGAGGTCATCCAAATCCCCTGGCCGTACGACGCGGTCACATAATTAATCGCCCGGCCATTCTTGAACTCCGCATTACTGGAATAAGTTTCGGGAAGGTCAATGCCGGTCTTTTCAAAAATTCCGAATTTTTCAACATAATCCGCAAACGGCTTGTTACCCAGCCGCGCCTGGGCAAACGCCGCGCCGGTATTGATCGAATGCTCAAGGACGTTGGTCATCGTTTGATCGCCATAAGAACGACGAGCATAATTGTAAATCGTATCGGGACCCACCGTCAGGGAACCGGAATCATAATAACTGGTTTTGGGAGTAACCTTACCGTCATTCAGCGACGAAGCCATAGTGATCGCCTTAAAAACCGAACCGGGCTCGAACAACGTCTGGCAAGAATCGTTTTTAAAAATCTCGATATTTTTATTGGCGAATTCCTTGAAATTGTTCGGATCAAAGCTTGGGTTTTTCGCCATTGCGATGATCGCGCCCGTCTTAGGGTCGGCAACTATCGCCTCGCCATCCATCGCCTCAAGCCTCACCCTTGCCTCGCCAAGCATCTGCTCGGCTTGGTATTGGATATTGTAATCAATGTTCAAGAACAGGTCCTCGCCCCGCGCGAGCTCTTCATCGTAATATTCCTCCAATCCATAACGCCCCTTGCCGTCATCGTCCACAAATCCCGCCAATTGCGCGGCAACCGTCCCCTGCGGATAATACCTCATTTTCTTTGTTGCCGCGTAAACACCCTCGATCTTGGCATCATTCACCTTTTGCGTTTCTTCGTCGCTCAACTTTTCCTTTAATAGTACGTACAGCGAATCCTTGCCGAATTTTTCCAACAAATCATTTTTTTCCAAACCTAACATTCCGGCAACTTGCGCCGATGCCGATTCTTTATCTTTGATGTTTAGCGGCGACGCGTAGGCATAATAAAAATCTTTGTTTATCGCCAAAGGTTGGCCGCCGGAAAAAAATATTTCTCCGCGATCCTGGATATTGCGATCGCCCGCAAACGATTGCAGCCCCTGCGCCCAAACTTGGTAGTGCTCGCCCATCGCCACCTGCAAATAATACAAACGCCCGATTATCACCGCGTAACCAATAAACATGACAAATAAGGCCAAATAGTTCCTTGCTACGCTTATTCCGGCACTTTTTATTTTCTTTTTCGCGAGCATGGAAGATTACGATTAAAAAACTCTTAATTATTAAATCAAAACCTCGCATCTGCCGCGAGGCGGGTTGTAAACGATATTTGCGGCACAGCTCATCTTATTTTTTCGCCAGCTGGCTCCCTGAAGCATGCACGTATTTAACGCTTGCAACATCAACTTTTTCATAGTTGCCAACCTGGGCAGCCATATACTGGCTGAAATTATCAAGTGAATTCGATTGGGAAAGCTTCACTTCGAAATTATCGTTCTCGGAAGACAATAGCGCGATCTGTTTTTTTGAATCGCTCAAAAGCGAACTCTGATGTATGAATCCGTTCAGCTGCAACACCGCGCCCGCCACCAGCAAGCACACCGCAAAAAATGACAGCGACCAGAATTTTTTCATTTCATTTTTTGCGTTTTTGTGCAATCTTCTATTCATCGTTTTGATATTTTAATGGTTATTATTGATTTATCTTCTCTATCGCCCGCAATTTCGCGGAACGCGAGCGCGGGTTACGCGCCATTTCACCGGCTTGCGGGACGATCGGCTTGCCGTTGATCAGCCTCGCCCGCCCTTCCGTCTCCCATTCACGGAATTTAATTTTTACTATTCTGTCCTCGAGGGAATGGAAAGTTATTACCGCCATCCTCCCTCCGGGCGCGAGCATTCCAAACCCCTGGCCCAATCCATTTACGATATTTTCAAATTCATGGTTTACCGCGATGCGCAGCGCCTGGAATATACGGGCAAAACTTGGAATCCTCTGCGGGGAACGGGCGATTCTGGCGATTACCGCTGTCAATTGCGAGGTCGTCTCTATCTTCTTTTGCGATCGCGCTTTCACGATTTCAGAAGCGATCTTCCTCGCCATTTTTTCTTCCCCGTAATCTTTAAGAATTCTTTCCAATTCTCCACCGGATGATTCGTTCACGATCCGTGCCGCAGTCATAAGGTTTTCGCTGTCATACCTCATATCAAGCAATTCGTCCTTTAAAAAACTGAATCCTTTTTTGCTTTCATCGACATGCCAGGATGACATTCCGAGGTCTAACAGTATCCCATCGATCTTTTTAACAGTTTTCAATGCCGCCGCTTCCCCCATCCTCGCGAAATTAAGATTTTCCAAGATCAAGCGGCTATCGATTGCCCCGGCTTGCTCCCTTTTAAAACCTTCCAAGCTTTCGTTGTCCCAATCCAACCCGATAACTATTCCATGAGGCGCGGTCTTTTCCAATAAAACCTTACTATGCCCTCCTTTTCCGAAAGTGCCGTCAATGAAATTTTCGTTCGGCTTGGGATCGAGCGCGGCGATCGCTTCTTCCAATAAAACAGGAATATGCGGCATAATAGCGTAAAGTTCAAAGCGAAAAATTAAAAGCAAATAATTCAAAATGCATTCTTACTTTACGCTTTTAGCTTTTAACTTTGGGCTTTCAGACGCCCAGTTCGTTCAACCTTTCGGCAATATTGCCGGCTTCTTTTTCGGTCTTTTCCTTATAGGACTGCCAGCTTTCCTCGTCCCAGATCTCGATGCGGTTGTAAAGCCCGGCCACCACGACTTTCTTTTTTAGATTCGCGTAATCTTTCAAATAATCAGGCACCAATATCCGGCCCAAGTTATCGAAATCGACTTCCATCGCCCCGGACAGCATGATACGGGAGAATCCCCGGGCGTCCGCCCGCGATAACGGCATTTCACTCAGCTTCTGGGCCAGCTTTTCCCATTCGTCGTTGGAATAAAGAAAAAGGCAATTGTCCAAACCGCGGGTGATCACCCCCCCTTTTTTCAGTTGCTTGCGGAATTTCGGCGGTACTGCCAGCCGTTTCTTGTCGTCTATTGAATATGTGTATTCGCCGATAAACATGGAATTAGCCTCTAACCCTTATCCTTTATCCAACAACTTAGAGACTAATTACTGAAATTATTTTTCGCGATGTTTGCGAACGCGACGGCAGAACACTAGCGAATTTTCAGCAAAAAATTACGCGCGTCGCGAAAAATAATTTCAGTAATCAGTATCGTCCCCCTGTCCTACCATCTCCATTTTCCCCCACTCTTCACCACTTTTTATCACCTACATCTACTTTAGCCCCATAAAATAACATTGTCAAATAACCAAAAATAAAGCTGAATTAGCTTGTTTTTCCACAGGCTATCAGAAACAAAAAAACCGCCCGCGAAACGGGACGGGTAATTCGATATTTTGTAAAGCTAGGAAAGCGTGGTCATCTGCCGATCATCTCCCTGCCTGAAGTAATGGCCTACCATATCAACCAGCTCTCCCGGCGTATAATGCGCTTTTATCAAATATTTTTCCGGCGTAATGCCCAAAAATTTGATCTTGCGGTCAAGGTCGGGATTCTGGTAATTGGTGATCGCAAAAACCGGGATATCGCGTGTCAGCACATTTTTCTTCATTGCTTTCAAAATTTCGATACCGTCGCCATCGGACAGCACGAAATCCAGGATCACCAGATCCGGTTTGGCCGATGCCCCGGTCCGGATGTCGCGCAGCTCTTCAAGCATTTGCTCTTTTTTTGAAGCATGCTCAACATCAAAATCCGTTTTTTGGAAAATACGGCGGTAAATATCAACCAACTCCGGCTCGCTTTCAACTAAAATTATCTTTTTTTTCATCTCAATGAAAACTGTAAGGCTTATTTATTGATTTTGGCAAAGCGCCATTCGCCAAACTGGTCTTTGAAAAAGCTTATTGAAGCATAACCGCCGGCCTCGGCCATATTTTCGATTGCTTCAAGCTGGGAAACGTCAAACTCCAAATATATAAAACCATCCGGCTTTAGAAAACTTGCCGCTTGTTCCAAAAATGCCTCAATTATTTCCAGCCCCCCCTTGCCGCCGAACAACGCAACGCTAGGTTCGCAACCAAGGACCGACGGCTGGATCTCGTCGATTCGCGCCGGATCGATATAGGGAGGATTGGCCAATATCGCGTCATATAAACATCCGCGCGGCACACTGTTGAAGATATCAGAATTATAAATATTTACAAGCTTTTTGTCAATATCGTTGAAACCGATATTACCTTCGATCTGTCTGACCGCATCATCGCTCATGTCCGCAAAATCAACCATGGCGCGCGGCAGGCTTTTTGCAACCGCAATCCCTATGCATCCCGATCCGGAGAAAATATCCAAAACGCGCAAATCATTTTTACCCGATGCTTTAAGATCGTTTATCGCCCTTTCCGTCCAAAATTCCGTCTCCGGCCGGGGTATCAAAACATGTCGCGACAATCCGATCCTATTGCCAAGGAATATCGCGAAACCTTGGAGATACTCTTCCGGTAAATCCGCATCCGCGTTGTTCATCCCGCTTGGTTTCATTAATTATGGATAGTAGACCCGTCGAAAGGCTCGCCGCTGATCGCTTTCGCGAAGTTCTCGATATCGGTACCCTTCAGTAATTTCGCGATCAAACCGGCTTTCTTGGCAACCTTTGCCCCGGCCGGATCGACCGGCGTGGACAATCCCGGCACCCACTTTGTCGGAATAAGCTTCTGGTATTCGGCCCAGGTAAGATCCATTATCGGTTTGGCATCCGGGAATTTCCGGGGATCCTTATCGCAGACATAAGGAGAATCGCCGGCGACAAAAACTTCTTTTTGATTAAAAAATATCGCGCATCGGATCGCGTCATAATCAGTTGACCATCCGGGCTGCCATCCTGACACCATCAATAATTTCTTTTTGCTGTTTAAAAAAGAGTTTATTTCTTTTTTGCCCGGTTCATGGTCGAGTATCTGCGGAAAAGAGACCTCCTTTAAAATCTTGGCCATGAATAGAGCGTTTGTCTTGGTAGCTTGGATACCGATCCAATCAAGATCAAGGTTGTTCTTCTTTTCGCCCAAAACCTCGCGCGCGGCCTTCTGATACATCCGGCACGGCTTTCCTCCACCGACTACCACAACAAACCGCCGGCCCTTTTTGGTTTCACTCAATATAAATTTGCGGAATTCCTGTAAAAAAGGTACATCTGGACCGTGCTTGGTGCCGTCAACGCTATAGGGATAAACCACCGACCCGCCCAAAGAAATGACCGCAATCCCCGGCTTTTTAACTGTATTTTTCTTCATATGATTGTTTTTAGGCAAAAAAAATATAATATGATTATATTTTCTTACCAAATCCATCCTACCCCTTTTTACCAAATCCATCAAGCCCTTCTTAATCAAAACCAAAAACAGATCAAAACTCTTGACATTTATAAAAAAAGAATTATAAACAGTTTGGAGGAAAATCGCCATGGAAGAGAGAGCAAGCATCAAGCACCAAATGACCACAGCGGCACTATTTCACGTGTTGGGTGCTGAGTTACCCGACCCTAAAGAAGGTGACGAAACGTGGTCCGAGTTAATAAAAAAACCAATCGTTGTGTGCACTTTTTGTCATGTACAACAGTGCATAATAAAGCCATTCACCATTAGTGAATTTCCACATAGGTTTGCGGAAGAAAAAGCAGAAAACGACGTGGAGATATGCCCTGGCCACAGATTAATCACGATATACCCGATTTCTTCCGCCCAATAAAAAACCATGAAGCCCGGCAAGCTTCTTTTTCTATTTTATAAGACATTAATTACTCCTTTATAACAACAATATTTTCTCAAAACTTTATTTCTCATATCCCAATAATAGCAATGCGTAAAATAAAAAAGAATGCACGGAGCATCTCATAAGGAATCGTATTTGGAGGCAACCATTATCTTTACCAGATGGTAAAATCGCAACCCGCGCTGATTATCCGCAGATTCCGATAAATCGTGCCCCATTATGGAAAAGACCGACTCCTTATGCTTCCACTTTATTATCGCAGCTTCCAGCTCCGGAACAGATAAATCCGCAGAAGTAACAACTCGCCGACCGTCAATATCGATAATTATCGAGGTCGCCTCTCCGTCGCTGAACTTGTTTCCGAATAAAACGCCATCAACACAACGGCCAGAGGCTATGCTCGCCATCAAAGCTTCATCGCTATATGCAGGCCCCATTGCCACCAAGCCCGGTTGAAAATCGTCAGGCTCAAACCCGGGTCCATATTTGTTGAATTCCGATGCAAACCGCCATTCGCGTCCATGCTGCTCCTCGATTGACAACACACAAATCACCATCCTTGATTAGAGGTATAGGACCTCCGAAGAGTTTTGTCAATCGCTTAACCACGCTTTAATAATTAATTTTTTCTGGTAAGATTCAGATATGAAAACGATCTATGTTTATCCCGGCACTTTCTGCCCGCCGCATTACGGGCATATCGCAGTCGCCAAAGAGGCAGCCGAGGTTTTTGGAAGCGTCACGGTCATTTGTTCGGTCAACCCGGTCAAAGAAGGCAAAATGCCCTTCACCCCCGAGAAATGCAAGGAAATGTGGCTCAGCTACGATTTAGGCAAAAACATCGACGTGGTCACTTTCGATGAATTTTTCAAAACTTGCGACACGAAAACGACCAGGATCATGGTGCGCGGCATCCGCAACGACAACGACATCAAATTCGAGAACAGCGTGATCCTGGACAATTACAAAAAATTGGGCATCCGCCATTACCACTACATCTTGAGCAAACCGGCGTTCATGGGAATGTCATCCACCAAGGCAAGGATTGCCGCCAAAGCCGGCGACCTGACCGAGCTAGAAAAATTAGTCAACGCGGACGTCGCCGCCAAGTTGGCCGAAAGGATGCGGCCCGAAATTTAAAATCTTATTTATCACAAAAAGCCGCGTAAGCGATTTTTGTTTTTTGGCGGCATTTAAAAAAACTGGCAAGCGATTGCTTGCATGCGAAAATATAATCGGTGATCGGTTGCCCGCAATATTTCATAAAAGTTGCGGCAATTCATCGGTCGCAGGTTGAATGCTCTCTGGGTCAAAGATTTCGACGACGAGTTCCGAACGGCCGTCGGGAGCATCAACGATCCCCGCAACTTTCATTCTATCGGCCATATTATCACCTCTTCGCGTCAATCGGTCCACAAAGCCCCAAAAGGAAGCCCCGGGCCTTCGATTTTCAGCGCGTCCAATACTGCTTGCCCCACCAACTGTCCTCGCGGCAATATGGCGCCGAGATTATTAAACGGCGGTATCCGGAATTCACGCCATCGTGAGAGGAAGAGTCCCTTCCGTTTCAAAACTGTACGTTATTATTTCTATAACCTTGAATTACCCTCCTTTCGTGGTTTCAATCGCTTTTTTTATTCCCAGAACAACGGTCCCTTCCGGCTGATTCAAGTTGATTTCAGATATGACCGCATAGATGGTTTTCGCCCCCTCATTGACGATCATGGTTCCACGCTTGAACCGCGCCATATCAATTTTTCCCCAAACCAATTATATCGCCCCGCTCATTTTTATTGCCTTGATTTAAACGGGCTCCCGATTGCGAAACTCTTCATACTCGGGCGCTGACTGAATTAAGGATAACCGGATTATTATAAATATACGATGAAATATTCGCAAAGATTTATCCGAACATCAGCCATTCCGGCTTAAAGATCAACAATAATCCGATAATCACCATCAGCGCGCCGCCGATAAGCTTTGATAATCGGTCGTATTTCGTGGTAATGCCCGCCATTTTCAATGTCGCCATCGCGATAAAGAAAACGATCATATCATCAAGCATAAAGAAAAAGATATAAAGGGCGATATACAAATAATATTGCCATCCCGACAGGCCGCTCATCGACAGGATTTGCGTAAATACCACTGGGAAGCCCGCCGAGCAAATCAATTCCACCAGATTAACCGCAAACGCCAGTAAAATGATGCCGCCCAAAGCCAGGTAGAAATTTTTCCTCTGGGTGATGGCCTTTAATTTCTCAAACGTCTGCTGTTTTTTCGGATCTGCGGCCACCTTGCAGACTTGCTTTTTATTGGCAAAATATTCCTTCAAATTATATCCGCCGGCGCCGAGCGAAACCACCCCCACCGCGACCCGCACCCAGAATATGAATCCAATAAACAAGATCAAATTAAGCCACGCGGCCATGAACATAAAGTAAACCGACGACGACGCAAAAATGAAGGCGCCTCCCAGGATCCACATCCTCTTCCGGTCATTCATTCCCAGAAGAAGGCTTATCAAAAACAAAAGCGTCCACATCGCGCACGGGTTGAAACCATCCAACCCTCCCAAGACCACGGCTAAAACCGGCAGGGAAAAATTCTTGACCTCGATGCGGCCGAAAACCGGCACATCGATCGTCTGCGGGATATTTTTTCCATCCTCGGGTTTGACGCAATTTTCCCCGCTCGGTTTCGTCTCTCCGCTAGAAGAAATCAATCCCGCGACCAAATCAGTGCAATCATGGCCCGCTTCGTAAATTATTGCTTCTTCGATCCCCCGCCCCGTAGTTTGCCGGTCGAACCATCCGGTAAAATATTTTTCTCCCACAACTGTAAACGGCACGCCTGAAATATTGATGTTCAGCTTTTTCCCAAGATCGGCCAAAAGCTTTTGGTTATCCTGATTTTTCCAAACCTCAAAATCCCGCACCACAACCTGCGGATGTTTGTTTTTCATTTCCTCCAGGAAAATTTCCTCCTTGGCGCAATGCGGGCATCCGTCGCCCCAGAAAAAATAGACCGTTAAAGGCTCGGCCGCGATTGCCCGGTTAGCCCCGAAAAACAGCGCCGCGAACATCAGGATCGATAGGAATAATTTTTTAATCATGTAAAAATTTGATTGAATTCAATATATAATAAACTCCCGTTAAAATAAATACTATTGCCATACTAGCACCCAAGGATTGCTGACACCGCTCCTGCTAACCGCCGCAGCCGCAGCTTTTTTTCGGCGGCAGGCTGAACGGGAATCCAAGATCATGGCTTAGCGCGGTCGCCAGATCGCCTATCAATATCTCCATCTGCCTCCGCGATTCGAACCATTCGTTGATGACTTTGTTTTTCCTGACTTCATCCAATAAAGATTCGTATTGGGTTTTTTGCTCCTCCTGCCCGGAAAAACCTCCGTCTTGGAGAATGGCAAGCTCCTGTTGTGCCATTTGGAAATCATCCAGCAATTTTTGAGCCTCCATGTCGCTACCGTAAGCCAGTGCCGCTTGTTTATAAGCTTGGCATTCCTTGGTTTCTTGGATGGCTTGGGAAAATTCTTGTATTTTTTGGTCTAAGTTATTCATAAGATTGGTTTGTTAAGGGTCCCAAGGCCTAAACCGGCAACCAATTGAAAAAATACCCCATTATTATTATGCCAATGCTTGTGGTTATAACAAATGCCGAAAGCAACTTCCAATCCATTATCTTCTTCAATATCAACAAACCCGGGATCGACAACGTGACCGTCGCGGTCATAAAAGCCAGTGCCGTGCCCAGCGGTACGCCTTTGCCGGTCAGTGCCTCCACGATCGGGATTACGCTTACCGAGTTGGCGTAAAGCGGCAGTCCCAAAAGCGTCGCTAAGGGGACACCCCACCAATCGGCAACCGATAAATTATTTTCCACGAATTCCTTGGGGACAAAGCCATGGATCAGCGCGCCGATCGCCACTCCAAAAACAACATAAGGAAAGATATCTTTTGTGATATGCGCCGCGTCTTTGTGCCAGATTTCCAGTTTCTTAACCAGCGGAACCTTGCGGCCGCCGTTCTCCTTGATCGCCTCCTGGCGGGTTTTAAATTGCAAAAAAGCCGGATTCACGCTTTTCTCCAATTTCAATCTCTGGATCACCATACCCGCCAAAACACTGATCAAGATTCCCAGGGCATTATATAAAAGCGTTATCTTCAGGCCGAATATCGAAGGAAAAATGAATAGCGACGCCTCGTTTACCAAAGGCGAGGCGATAAGGAACGCGAAAGTAACCCCCAAAGGAATTCCGGCGCCTACAAAACCCACGAATAGCGGGATTGATGAACAAGAGCAAAACGGGGTAACCGTTCCCAATGCCGCGGCCAAAAAATAATCTAACCCGTACCATTTTCGTCCGGCCAGGATATCCCGCACTTTTTCAACCGGCATATAATAGCGGACTATCGCCATTAAATAATTGATAACGACCAAAAGGAGGCCAATCTTGATGGTATCGTAAATAAAGAAATTGACTGTGCCGGCCCAATATTGGTCGGTAATTTTAAGCCAATCATTGACCGCCAAATTCGCGAATAATTCAACCGGGTAAAATATGTCCATGGAATTTAAAACTACAAACAGCCGCAATCGCCGCCGCAAGGGCAGCATCCGGAAACATCCGAGCCGCTCGCATTATCCTTTAAAACTTTTTTGATTTTTTCGGCATCCGCGCTGCCGGCCAAAACCGCCTTGCCGTTGATTGCCAATACCGGCAGCTGCAACACTCCCATGCCCAAAGCCTTTTGGATATCGTCGCTGTACCCTACTTCAATATCCATGCCAAGCTCTTTCGCCGCCGCAATAACTTGTCCGTGCAATTTCTTACAGTTCGCGCAGCCCGATCCAATAACTTCAATTGATGTGATCTTATTTTCCATATAGTTACTTTAAAATTTCAAAAATATTTCCGGCGATTTTTTTACCCACTTCGGTAAGGGAATAATGTATCCAAATCCCCTCTTTCCTCCCGGTAATCAAACCCGCTTCCTTAAGCTTGTTCAGATGGTGCGAAACCAGGTTTTGCGGCAAATCGAGATGTTTGACGATCTTGCAGGCGCAATGCTCGCCTTTTTTTAGAATACAAACGATTTTGAGCCGGTTTTCCTCGGCCAGCACTTTTAGAACCTCCGCGATTTGCGTGGTCTCGTTCCCCTCAGGATCCTTTTTGCAACAATTGAATTTCATATTATATCAATCTACATTGATATTATACCTCTTCCCCAAAAGCGGTCAAATTGGGCCGGCGTCCCATAAGGAACGCCGGCCGGCGCGTTAATCATAAATTAAGGCTGATGGATTAAGCTTGGATTATGGTCGGCAAATTACGCGGAATCCCACCGAATTTAAAAAAGAAAAAATTAGACGTGCTGCCTAAATGTTTCCTACTGCAATTTCCATATTTCGGCTACGCCGAATTCATCATTCGTCGGCAGACTTTAGCTTTAAGTATGCCTCCTCTTTCTTCATTCAGCTCGCTCGAAATCTGAAAATTTCGCTACGGAAATATTTAGGCAGCAGGTCTATTCAAAAAAAATGGAAAATAATAATAAAATGAAGTGTACGGCAATGCTCACCGGGTTTGCCGCCGGAATTATCACAGCGTTTTTGCTATCCGGTAAGTTGCGCCGGAAAACCGGCAAGTGGGCCTACGACATGCGGAAAGAAGTAATGAACCGGGTACAGAAGACCAAGGATATCACACAGGAAAAGTACAACCAGATCATCGACGAGATCCGGCCCCGTTACGAGGCGATGAAAGATACCGGCTCACGGGAAATGGAAGAACTCATCGATGAACTGAAATCACACTGGCAAAACATTTCCCAGGAAGCAAAAAAGCAAATGGACATTTTAAACCAAAACAAAAAACCGGAACAGTCTCAAAGCAAGGGATAGCCGATAATTGTCAGGCCATAACGATCAACAGCAAAAAAGCACCATAAGGTTTATGGCGCTTTTTCGTTGGCTAAACCTATAACTAATAAAAAAAGACTGGGACAAATAATATTTGGCTCCATTTTAAGCATGGCCAAAAAGTTATTTGCGTTTCCCGTCCTCATCGATACGGCCGATTTTGATTATGATATGAGCCAGATCAACGTCACATTGCTCCTCAACCACCTCTGTCAGTTCCTTCACAATTTCCCGCATTGCGAGAACTAATTTTGAATATTCTTCATTTTTCCTCACCTCTTCCTCCAATTTTTCCTCAAGGTCCTTGACAGTCGGCAGATCCTCGAGAGCATCCTCGATTTTTTTTAACTTTTCCGGAATGCTTTCCTGATCTTCCGTTAATTCTTCCATTCCTCTAATCGCGGCCTCTAAAACTTCAACTCTCTGTGCCATTGTAGGCATAACGAACTCACCTCGCACTAAGCTAATAAAGCTGCGCCGAGCTTGTTGAGATATTATCAACTTTTCGCTCTATGTCAACCAAACGGAAACCATTGAAAACAAAAACCGCCGCGGGGCGCGGTTTTTGTCGAATTCTACGTATTGTCAGCCGATTATATCAAAAAACTATTCCCCAATTATCCCGCAACAATCCGGACATGCTTTTGCCGTTGGTAGGGCTTCCAATCTTTCAAGCGGGATATCGTAACCGCAATAATGACATTCTCCGTAAGTTCCGGCCGCGATCCTGCCCAGCGCCGCATCGATATCGGCCAGTTTCTGTGCCAGCACCCTGGCAACCGGCAATTGCTCTCCGTATTCTTCGGATTCGTCAGCGGCAATTTCGCGCGCTTCATGGCCCGTTTCGCTCTCGCTTGGCGCGAATTTGCTCTTCCATTCGCTCGGGTCTTCTTTATTCCGGGTTGCGATTTCCGAAAGTTCCTTAGTGATTTCCGCCTTTTCTTTTTCAAGAGTCATTTTGAATTTTTCCAAAAGTTGTTTTTCCATATTTTCCGTTCGTTTTTTGTAAATATTATTTATTTAACCGCCGGAATATCCCGGGGCTTTGCCCGGGGTAAATGGCGTGGAACCGAACTTTTAGCAGGAGGAATGCCGTGACGCCTTCGGCATGCGGCAATTTATTCCGTGGTTTTTCCGTCGAATTCCTCTTCGTTGGCCGCGGCTTCCTCTTTGGTGGCCCGAATTATCCCGTCTTTATGATGGGCCGGCGAGTAGATCGTATAGAGCTTCAGATCCTCATCGTCGGAAACGTCGATCACGTTATGTTGCGCTCCGGCCGGAACAACCACCGCGAAACCGTCCTCCACGTCGTACTCGTTACCGTCGATAATAACCTTACCCAGACCCTTTTCAAATCGGAAAAACTGGTCATTGTCCGGATGGACCTCCATGCCGATTTCCTCTTTGGGCTTCAACGCCATCAAAACCAGCTGGCTGTGCGGCCCGGTATAAACCACCTCGCGGAAATTATCATTGGCCAGAGTCAAAGCTTCAATATCGTTAACATATCCTTTTTCCATGGTTTTTTGTTTTTTAATATTATGATGCTCTAATAATACTGTTCCCATTATTAATTTTTCATTAATTTCAAAAAAACCATGCCCGTTGTTAAATAACGGCAACGCATGGTAAGATGGAAAAACGTTTAAAACCCGAAAAATACATGAGAATCATCGTTTCCGGTTCCCTGGCTTACGATAGGATAATGGATTTCCCCGGGAAATTCGGCGACCACATTTTGCCGGAAAAAATCCACGACCTTAACATATGTTTCACGCTGGAGACTTTTACCGAAAATTTTGGCGGCACGGCCGGCAACATCGCCTACAATCTGGCACTGCTCGGGGAAAAACCGCTCGTTTACGCCGCCGCAGGCAATGATTTCGAGCCCTACCGCGCCTGGATGGCAAAACACGACATCGACATTTCCGCGATCCGGGTAATTCCCGGCGAAAAAACCGCATTCTGCTATATTATTACCGACAAGTCCGATAACCAAATCACGGCTTTTTACCCCGGCGCGATGAAATCCTCCGACAATCTTGCTGCCGGACCGGCGTTGCAAAACGCGCTCGCGATCGTTTCACCAAGTTATCCGGAAAACATGAACCGCCACGTAAAAAATTATAAAGATAATAATGCCGGCTACATTTACGATCCGGGACAACAAATCACCTCTTTGGCCGCAGAAGATATTATTAACGGAATCACCGGTTCCCGAGTGCTGATTTGCAATGATTACGAGTTAAGCATGGTCACCGATAAAACCGGGATGAAAGAAACGGATATTTTAGACAAGACCGGGATACTGGTAACCACGATGGGAAGCAAAGGCTGCACGATCAAAACCAAAGATACAACTCTTGAAATACCGCCCGCCAAGCCCGAAAACGATTCCGACCCCACCGGCGCGGGTGACGCTTTCCGGGCGGGCCTGATCAAAGGAATCGCGTCGGGATTAACGCTGGACATCGCCGGAAAGCTGGCATCAATCGTCGCGGTTTACACCGTGGAAAAATACGGTACCCAAACCCATAGCTTCACCATGGACGAACTCAGACAACGATACGAACAAAATTACCACCAAAAATTATTAATTTAAAAATTTAAATATATGAATTACGATATCAAAGACATCGGCCTCGCCGACCAAGGCAAAAAAAGGATTGAATGGGCGGCCAATGATATGCCGGTTTTGCGGAAGATTTATGAAAGGTTCGAAAATGAAAAACCGCTTGCCGGTTTGAAAATGTCGGCTTGCCTGCATATCACCTGCGAAACCGCCAACCTGGTTAGGGCATTGAAAGCCGGCGGCGCGGACATTCTGCTTTGCGCCTCAAATCCCCTCTCTACGCAAGACGATGTGGCCGCGTCCTTGGTACGCGACTTCGGCGTCGCGGTATACGGTATCAAAGGCGAAGACCGCGACACTTTTTTCAATCACATCAAGGCCGCAATCGCCCACAATCCGGTAATTACCATGGACGACGGCGCCGATCTCATTTCCACCATCCATAAAGACCATCCCGAGCTTTGCCCGCAAGTAATCGGCAGTATGGAAGAAACCACGACCGGCGTCATCCGCCTGCGTGCGATGGCCGCCGAAGGCGCGCTGAAAATTCCCGTCGTCGCGGTCAACGACGCCAAGACCAAGAATATGTTTGATAACCGCTACGGCACCGGCCAGTCGACTCTGGACGGCATCGTGCGCGCGACCGATATCCTGATCGCGGGAAAAACCTTCGTGGTTGCCGGCTACGGCTGGTGCGGCCGCGGATTCGCGACCCGCGCCCGGGGCATGGGCGCCAAAGTGATCGTTACCGAAGTCGATCCGATCAAAGCGCTTGAAGCGGCCATGGACGGCTTCATGATCATGCCCATGCGTGAGGCGGCCAAAACCGGCGATCTTTTTTGCACCCTGACCGGCAACATTAACGTGATCAACAAAGAACACTTCGGCCTGATGAAAGACGGTGCCATAATCTGCAATTCCGGCCATTTTGACGTGGAAATAAACGTTAAAGCACTAAAAGAGATGGCCAGCTCGGTAAGGGAAAATGTCCGCGGTTTCGTGGATGAATACGCCGTGGGCGGAAAACGGATTTATCTCCTCGCACAAGGCCGCCTCATCAACCTCTCGGCCGCCGAAGGCCACCCGGCGTCGGTAATGGACATGAGCTTTTCCACCCAGGCTCTTGGCTGCGAATGGGCCATTAAGAATAAAGCCAATTTGAAACCCCAGGTCTACGACATCCCGGTTGAGATCGAAAATTTCGTCGCCACAATGAAACTGGCGGCAATGGATACCAACATCGATAAACTCACCGCCGAACAGGAGAAATACCTATCAAGCTGGTCCCACGGAACATAAAACACTTGACATTGGCATATTAGAACAAAAACAGCACCGTATTCAACGATACTGTTTTTTGTTAAAAAATAATTTAAAAAAGAGAAAGGCGGAATTGATTTCCGCATGGGCGCACACAAAAAAAGATTTTGGTTAAGTCTGCGCCGGCAGTTCTCGGCGCTTGCCTAACCTAAAGAGCGTTATTTCTTGGCTTATGGGCTCGGGTGAGAATGAGCCCGGACTCGCCACCCCCGCTTCATGTTCCAAGGGCGGCCCCACGCTGTAGTTCCTATAATACATTTGGCCTCCATCCGTTCCCAACAGCTGTTCATTCGCGATTCTGCATAGCCCTTTCGGTTTGATTGCCAAATATAAAATAACAAATCCCGGCGGATTTTACAAATCGCCGGGATTGCCATGATGGATTTTAATTTAATTCTTGAGCTGGTTGATGATCTTGAAAGTATCGGCCTGGTAATTGGTCGAATGGAGTAAAACGATGGCCACCGGTTTTTTATTGATCTCGAACAGCGCCGCGAACGAATGCCCGGCCTCGGGCAGATAACCGGTCTTCCCGCCGATGAATCCGGCATAACTGTAAAAATCATTCATGTTCTGGAATTTATACGATTGCCCCTTGGCGTCCGGAAGCCAGAAATCATTGTTTTTCGTCATTTTTAAAATATCGGGATGTTTTTTGTAAACGTAATCCAAAAGCTTCCCAAGATCCGCGGCCGTGGAACGGCTAAGGACGTTTAGTCCATTGGTATCGGCAAAAACGGTTTTTGTCATACCAAGTTCCTTGGCTTTTTTATTCATCAGGCCCACAAATTTATCCTTTCCCAAAAAAAAGGATAAAGATTCGGCCGCGTCGTTCACCGATTGCGTCAGGCTGGCCTGAAGCAGGTTTTTCGCGCTGATGTTCAAGCCCGCGAAAATCGTCGGGCTGCTTCCAAATGGCAAAAGCATTTTTTTGGTCAAAGTTATCTTCTTATCGCCGTCGATATTCTCCGCCACAACCACCGCGTTCATCAGTTTGGTCACGGAAGCGATCGAGTGCACCTGGTCGGGGTTCTTTTTCAAAAGCACCTTATTGTTCGAAAGATCCACCGCCATATAAGCCTGCGCGGAATTTTTTTTCGTTGATTTGGCGCTCAAAGCCAGCGTCTTGAGATTTTTTACCTCCTGCAAAAGCACCTGGCTCTTCTGCTTGGCCGTAACATTGGCCGGCCAATCAAAAGCCATCCCCGCCCGCGGGACAAAGGCAAAAACCGCCAAAATTAGCAATATCTTATAATCCATGCCCATAGCCTTATTGATAAAGTAAGCCTAACAAGAGCCTCGCCGTGATGCAAGGCTCTTACCAAAGTTACAAATATCTTGTCTCTGTTAATTCATACGAACTGCTTAATTTACCGCGATCTTATGGTTCCTTATTGAACAAATGTAAAAGAAAAGCGTCGGTACCAGGATCAGGCCGGCAGCAATAATGCTCACCCTTATAGCAATGATGCTCGCAATCAAACCAAGAATCGGACCTCCTGCGATTTGGCCAATTGCGTCCGCTTGGCTGCACATTGAAAGAACGGTAGCCCGAATATTGGAAGTAATGTTCTGATTTGCCCACGCGTTATAAATCGGCCCCCTCGCCTCTCTGAACGCCGCGGCCATCCAATACAGTAAAATTGCAACTACAAAGCTTTGTGCAATGCCGAACCCGATAACGCCGACTATCAACAGCGAATTTGTCAATAACATTGCCTTCACAGTCGAATGATGGCTCATAAGATCAGCCTTGCGTCTAAATATTTCAGTTGCAACTATTGATAAAAGCGCTTCAATCATTCCGATAATACCAAACCAAACCACCGGCTTAAAATTGCCAATTGAGGGAAAAGCGAAACTTTCAATCATATAAGGCGTCCATAAACGGTCAAACCCTTCACTGAACGCACCAAAAATAATACCGGTAATGATTATAACCAACAGCACATTGCTGCGACGTACCAATCCAAATCCCTTGACTAAAATATGTTTCATCGACCGAAAAGTCTCCCGCTTAGACACTGGAGTTGGAGTAAAATTTTTTTCTGACATAAAGAGAGTGACAAATATAGCTTGAGCCGCGTAAAGAAATCCGCCGGCAACAATCGGTATCCTGATATCAATATTCGCCAAAGCCATACTCACCGCAATTCCGATAAATCTTCCGATAAGTCCGGCTTGTTGCCCTTTCATAAAAGCAACGCCGGCATTTCTTTCCCCAACTTCATCTGCAACCCAAGCTTCTCGCGCACCGCTAATAAACGTATAACCGATTCCCCAAACAACTTGGGCGATAAGCACCGCGGCAAAAGATGGATTCAGCCCCTCGATCATGAAACCGACGCCAACCATAACAACGCCGATAATTACGGATAATTTGCGGCTATACAAATCAGCAACAATTCCGGTCGGCACCTCAAAAATAAATGTACAAAATTCCAAAAGCGTTCCCACCAGCACCATCTGGAAAGGACTCAATCCCACCACCGTGGCCTGGTACACCAAATTAACAGTTACAATCGCCCAAAAGAATAAAGACGAAAAAAATCTTAAACCAATATAAGCTTGCAGCGCTCTATTATTTGCCATTTCTCAAGTATACTATTTTTTTCAGCAATTTGAAGCAAAAAATTAATTTCGTAAATATAAAAAAATAATGAATTACCCATTGGGCAATTCAAATTTTACATGCAACCTTTCTTTGGCAATTTTTGCTAGTTCTTCGAATGGCGGAATATCGGTTTCTCCTTCCACGCGTAGACGTTCCAGATCCGGCCAGTTCGCCCACCCTCCCTTAATACCAGCAATCAACACTGATATTTCATTTTTTCGCGCCACACTATCAAGCGCAAAGACTGATTCAACCTCAATCATCCCGTGATAAAGATTCCCATTAGGAATGAAAAAAGCTTGAGGCCCAAAACATTCATTGGGGCAAACCAATGATATGCACCGGCAGATAGAACCGGCTTTCATAATTGCCCTCTTCATCACAATCCCTGCTTAAGGCAGGGCCTTTATAGCGCCTCTTTCCAGACTGCACTAACCCCATCCCGCAACCAGGACACCGCATACAAAACCAACTCCGTTAGGTCTTTTGTCATCCCCCTTGGCCAAAGCCGGTCCACCAATATCCGGAAACCATCATTGCTTTCCGGCTCGTCATAAATTCTTTTTAATTTTATCATATGCTTGATTATAATGGGTTCTTTGGTTAATTACCGATTAATATTAAATAGTTGGAATTTAAACTTAATACCCAAAAGAGCGCCGCCTCGGCATACGATGGAGATGAAGATGACAAAAAAATAAAAAGTGCTATACTCTTCTTTGTTGGCTTGATGGCCATTTGCCCCCATAACTCAATGGTAGAGTAGCTGCCTTTTAAGCAGTTTGTTGCAGGTTCGAGTCCTGCTGGGGGCACATAATTTAAAAACCGGCATAATAGCCGGTTTTTAAATTTAATTGATTACAAATTGCCTATAAACCTTCTTCACGCAATTTCTCCAACAATTCTTTTTGTTTCTTGCTTAATTTCTTGGGAATTTCGATATTGGTCGTAACGTACATATTGCCGCGATTGTATCCGGAAAACCTGGTAATACCCTTTCCCGTAACCCGGAAAACTTTCCCCGGTTCGGTTCCCGCCGACACCTTGAGCAAGATACTCTTGCCTTCGATCGTGGGTATCTCTATCTCGCTACCCAGCGCGGCCTGCGCCATCGTGATATCCCTCACGACAAACAGGTCATCACCTTTCCTTTCGAAAATGGGATGGGCTTTCAGGAATATCCTCACATAAAGATCGCCCGGTTTGCCACCGCGGCGGCCCGCCTCGCCTCTTTGCTCTATCTTAATTACCTGGTTGTTATCAACCCCGGTCGGAATCGCCACTTTGATGGTTTCGTCTTTCTTGACCCGGCCCTCGCCAGCGCACACGTTGCACGGCTTTTCCGGGCGGTATCCCTCGCCCTGGCATTCCGGGCAAACCACGTATTTGGTGAACGACCCCAGAAAAGTTTTCTTTATTTGTTGCACTTGGCCAGTACCGCGGCAGGAAAAACATTCTTTGATCTTGGTTCCCGGCTCGGCGCCCGAACCCGCGCAACGCGGACACGTATTGTTTTTTGAAATGGTGAATTCTTTCTGCGCACCGTTAAACGCTTCTTCCAGCGTTATTTCGATGTCCAAACGGATATCCTTGCCCTTTTTAGGATCGCGGCGCTTTTTACCCGGCTGGCCGCCGAATCCGAACATCTGTTCCATCACGTCGCCCAGGTCTTCAAATTGCACGTCAAAATCGGCGCCCGGACGGCCCCAAAACCAGCCATCCTGGCCGGTCGCGCCTCCGAATCCGCCCCCGCCAAAACCGCCCGCCCCCTGGCGGTTGTCAAACGCGGTTCCGAACTGGTCGTATTGGGTGCGCTTGTCCTTGTCCGACAATATCTGGTAAGCCTCGTTGATCTCCTTGAACTTTTCCGCGTCGCCGCCCTTGTCGGGATGGTATTTGTGCGCCAGATTGCGGTAAGCCTTCTTGATCTCGTCAGCGGTCGCGCCTTTTTCAACCCCTAAAATTTTGTAATAATCTTTGCTCATTTTTTGGATTGAAGAATATCAAAGTCCGCTTGCCCGTAGCAAGCGGACTTTGGCTAAATATTTATTGTTTCTCTTTAAATTCACCTTCCTGGGGACCGGCATCATTGGGATTGCCGCCTTCTCCCGGGTTGCCTCCTTGAGGCCCTTGCTGGCCCTGGCCCGCTCCCGCCGCTCCTCCCTGGCCGGGCTGTTGGTATAACTGCGCGCCGGCTTTGGAAAGCGTTTGCGACAAATCGTCGGTCTTCGCCTTTATGTCTTCTATGCTATCCCCATCCTTGATTTTTTTCAAGCTTTCGACCTTGTCGGTTATCCCCTTCTTGGTTTCGGCGTTAAGCTTATCCCCCGCGTCGCGCATCGCTTTTTCCGCGGTATAAACGAGGTTATCGGCGGTATTCCGGGCGGCTATCAACTCTTGCTTCTTCTTGTCGGTTTCGGCATTGGCCTCGGCTTCCCGCTTCATGCGTTCCACTTCGTCCTTGGATATGCCGGTCGATCCCTCGATGCGGATGGTTTGCGTTTTGTTGGTCGCCTTATCCTTGGCAGTCACGCTTAAAATACCATTGGCATCGATATCAAAAGTCACTTCGACCTGCGGAAGTCCGCGCGGCGCAGGCATGATGCCATCCAGAATGAATTTGCCCAAGCTCTTGTTATCCGCGCTCATCGGCCGCTCTCCCTGCAAAACGTGGATTTCCACCGAGGTCTGGTTGTCAGCCGCGGTCGAGAAAACCTGCGACTTTGCCGTAGGCACGGTTGTGTTCTTTGATATCAAAACCGTGTTCACCCCGCCCATGGTTTCAATTCCCAGGGACAGCGGCGTCACATCCAGCAAAAGCACATCCTTGACTTCACCCTGCATGATACCGGCCTGCACCGCCGCGCCAATCGCCACCACCTCATCGGGATTGATCGATTTGTTCGGCTCTTTTCCAAAAAACTTTTTCACTTCTTCCTGGATGATCGGCATCCTTGTCTGGCCGCCCACCAATACCACTTCCTCGATATCCTTGGCGGTCAGCTTGGCATCGTCCAAAGCCTGGCGCACCAAAGTCATTGATTTATCGATCAGGTCGCGGATCAAATCTTCCATTTTGGCGCGGCTTAATTTGTAATATAAATGTTTCGGTCCGGCAGCATCGCTGGTAATGAACGGCAGATTAACCTCGGTCTCCATAGCCGTCGAAAGTTCGATCTTGGCCTTTTCTCCCGCCTCTTTCAGGCGCTGAAGCGCCAAGTCATCCTTGGACAAATCAATACCGTTGTCTTTTTTATATTCATCGACCAGCCAATTAATGATCCTTTGGTCAACATCGTCGCCGCCAAGATGGGTATCCCCGCCCGTCCCCTTCACTTCCACCGTGTCCGCGGAAATATCAAGGATGGAAATATCGAAAGTGCCGCCGCCAAAATCATAAACCAGAACCTGTTCGTCTTTTTTCTTGGTCAGGCCGTAAGCAAGCGCCGCCGCCGTCGGTTCGTTGATGATGCGTTTAACATTGAATCCCGCGATCTCTCCGGCCAGTTTGGTCGCCTTCCTTTGCGAATCGTCAAAATACGCCGGTACGGTAATGATCGCATCGGTCACCGGCTCGCCCAATTTGGCTTCGGCGTCCTGTTTTAATTTTTGCAAGACCATGGCCGATATTTCCGGCGACGCGTACCATTTATCCCCCATTTTTACCTCCACGCCGCCATCCTCCGCTCTCTCGCGGATCTCGTAAGGTAAAAGTTTCCGGTCGCGTTGGACTTCCGGATCATTGAATCTCCGCCCGATGAAACGCTTTATCGAAAACAGCGTGTTCTTCGGATTAGTGATCTGCTGGCGTTTCGCCAGCACGCCCACCAGGCGTTCGCCGGTCTTGGTCACCGCCACCACCGACGGCGTCAGTTTCGATCCTTCGCGGTTCTCCAAAATTTTCGGTTCTCCGTTCACGATGGCCGCCACTTCGGAAAGCGTCGTGCCCAAATCAATACCAACAGTTCTTGCCATAAATTTTTTACAATTAAAAATGAAAAAATCAAAGCGTAAAATGACAATTAAAAATTTTAAAATGCCTTAATCTTAACACTTTAACATTTTACATTGTCATTTTGATTTTTGATCTTTAAATTTTAAATTTATTTAACGAATCCGATCTTTTCTTCGTTCGAATCCGTGTGCTCTATTTTCCCGAATCTATCTTCGTATTTTTTGATGTTCTCGGCCAACGCCGCGGCAATTCTTTTCGCATGCGCCGGACTCACCACCACGCGGCTCGCCAAAATCCCCTGCGGCGGCGCGTTCAAAAAGAAATCCAGGAAAAACTCCTCCTTGGTGTGCACGATCTGCATCATATTCGAATACGCGCCCATTATCTCTTCGTCGCGCGCCTTGATCTGCATCTGCCCCGGTTGTTGTTGATTTTGTTCCATAGTATTGACAAATTATTTATTATATGTTACAATCTCTCGAGAAAAAAACTTAATTTCACCTTTTTTATTATTTTTCCAAACCGCCTTGTGCGGTTTTTTCGTATTTATCCTGAAATCCGCATTTTAGTTAATGGTTAAAGGCTATAAGTTAACAACTATTTTGCCACTTTCACCTTAGCCGGCCTCAATAAGTTACCGTCGATCATGTAACCGGCGCGGGCTTCTTCGACCACGGTTCCCGATTCCTTGCCTTCGGCTTCCACTGCCTGGATGACTTCGTGGAGGTTGGGATCGAACTTCTCGCCCACGGACTTGATCGCTTCCACTCCCTGCGCTTTCAAAAAGTCTTCCAGTTGGAGCTTCACCATCAACAAACCCTTCACATGGCTGTTTTCCAGCAATTCTTGCGGCATCTTGCCCACGGTCAGGTTCAGGTTGTCCACCAGCGGCAACAGCGAGTAAACGTAATTCTGCCGGGTGTATTTGGCAATATCGGCCAAATGATCGCTTTCCTCCTTTTTATAATTTATGAGATCCGCCTTGGCCCGCTTCCAACCATTCAGATACTCCTCACACTTCTGCCGGCATTCTTCAACCTCGGTTAATTTTTTTTCTTGATCTTTGTCTTTTTCCTCGTCCATAATCTTCAGTTTTCAGTTTTCAGTTTTCATTAAATTTTCAATATTCCAATGGCCAAACAGAATGCCGCGCATTTGTTTGAAAACTGGAAAAGATAATTAAATGGAAACTGAAAACTGATAATTGTTAATTGATTTACAAGTTCTCAAATAATTTTAATACTTCGTTGGTCAGCGCGATATTTCTTTCATAGGCCATGCGCTTGGGCCCCACGATCGACAGGATCACTTCTTCTTGATCCGCGGGCTGCAGCGAAAATGTAATGGCCGAAAATTCCCCGGCCTTGGAAAAATGATTTTCCCCGCCGATATAAATATCCAGTTTGGCCTCCACCCCCCTCGATTTAACATTATCTTCCAAATAACCTAAATAATTAATGAAATTCTCGATCGCGGCCTTGTCGCCAAACTCCGGATTTTGCAAAAGATCCTCCCAACCCTCCTTCCAAAGCACATCTTCCTGCCGCAGGTAGCCCAGCACCAGCGACGACGATGCCTGCGCCAAACTGCGTGTCAGCGAATTGGCAAGCTTGAAAATATCCTCGAATTCCTCCTCCATGTTTTTCGAAGGATCGAAATCCAGCATGGCCGCGGACAGATTATCCCCTTCCAGGACCGTATCCACGAATAACCGGTAGCCCTTATCAGTGGGAACCCGGCCGGCCGATGTGTGCGGCTGGCACAGAAAACCGTCGTCGGTCAGCTTTTGCATCTCGATGCGGATCGAAGCCGGGCAAATGCCGAAATCATACTTCTCCCCCAAGTACTGCGAAGACACCGGCTTAGCCGATTCCACGTATTCCCGGATAATGGTATCCAATATGTTTTTCTGCCGATCACTTATTTGCATTTGAATTTTAAAGATCGTTCCTCGACGAGCGCGCCGAGGTGCGACCTTGGCAAGCTGCATTCAATTGATTCGTATTTTAATTCTATCACCCCCAAATTATCAGTCAAGCCCCCCGAGTGATAATCGCCAAATTAAAAAAACGGGGCTTTGATTATATGCCCCCACCGCAATTCTACAAAACAATAGTTATTCCTGTGAGCATCTTGCAACCTTCTATGTAATCCTGGCTCACTTGATCCACTATGTCATCCGGCAAATGAATTGGCGTTTTTTTATCGAACCCGGCCGACATCAGCCAATTTCTAAATCTTTGCTTATCCTTTGCCGGATTGAAGCGCGACTCATCGGAAGTACCAACTGCATCGATAAGCATGATCTCGCCAGTACATGTATAGCCAAACTCAAACTTCGTGTCCAATATTTCTATGCCTCTTAATGAAGCAATCCGCTCCATCTCGCAATAGATACTAAGACTCAACGCGCGAATCTGATGTGCCGCGACAAATCCAATCAACTTCACGAGATCTTGATAGCTGATGTTTTGATCATGGAACCCCAGACCCGCCTTAGTTGAAGGTGTGAACAGCGGCGCTGGGAACAAAGCGCCCGCTTCCAATCCCTTAGAATACTTGCCTTATTTTATTTTCCCCTTCGTTCAATTGGGGAAACGGCAGGCTCACACTCATTACAACTTCGCCATCATTCATTTCCAATTCCTCCATTCTTCAAATATCCAACCGCTATACAAAAATTATTCACTGGGAACCAGGAATAATTTAGCCAATTCGTTTATGCTGGGGATTTTTAAGTTCAAACTCCCTTTCCATAATCTTGTTTCTATGAATTTTTCTCCTTCCAACGCCGCAGTAAGATTAAAGCACGATGGCCATTGTTTTGCGATTTCTTGATTCGAAAACATTTCCCGCAAAGCTTTATTCCATCGATCTACAGTCTCTTGCCTAATATCTAAGGTTGAAGAAGTTCTTAGGGAAGCACTGCAAATAATTGTTTCAAGATCAATCGGATCTTCGCCCTGAACGAGGTCTTTCTGCAAAGCTGGCAAAATAATTTCTGCAGCTTGTTTCGCATTTGCAATCTCGCCAAGTTGATGATCTTCAGTCAAGTCGCCTTCTGATACAACGACCGCTGCCAACTTAACAAGATCGTAAATATCGTTTCTTGTCCCAAGCCCATATGGTTCGCCGTGAGCGATTAAAAATTCCTTAGCCGCCTCCGAACCATATGTTTTCTTTGAAGCAATGATTTGACGCATCATATTCCGGGGATATATTCTTAAACCCCTAAGAACTTTTTCCATCGTATTCAATGCATTTGCTGTCGTATGAAATAAGTCCTTAAACGATACCCTTTCACCGGAAGAATGATGGATTATCCGCTCTTCCACATTAAACATATTCAATAATGTAGTCAGCGTATCGCCAGCGGCGATATTCAACATCCCCAGTGTGTTTTCCGATTTTATCGGATTCTTTTTGTGAGGCATCGCCGATGATCCGGCGGACTGTTTTCCTTTGGGCTCGCGAACCAACGGATACGGATCCCTGCTCATCAGCCAAATATCGGCTGATATTTCCGCAAGAACCGTACAAATATACATTAAGACAAAAGCCTCAAAACCATGTATCCCGCGCGGCAAAATTTGTTGAGCTCCGATGAACGGCCACAACCCAAAAATTCCCATCATCTTGTTTTCAATTTCTGGGGTTGTGTTGCCATAATTCCCCATAGCTCCCGAGGCTTTAGCAAATCTGCCAAAAAACATGGCTAACCGCAGATAAACCCTTGCCAATTCCAGTCGGGCATACCAACCAGCCTCGCGCTTGCCCAGCGAACCGGGTTGTCCTGATTGGCCATGCGATTTAAGCATTAAAATCCATCTGAAATCGTTCAGCGACCTTCCGCGCACCACCTCCGCAAATTGTCCCAGCTTTTGATCGATAACACCAAGCGCCTTACCATAGATAATCTGATCGGCAGGATCTTGAATATCAAAAGTTGTAAATCCCGCCTGCATCCACTTTCCAAGATTTTCCGGCATACGCTCAACACGCTCGCGCACATAAGCCAGAAAATCGTGATCCAGTTGAGCTTCTATTTTCTTTCTACGCTTTTCATCAGGAGGATTGGCTTGCATCCATACACGCATCAATCTTGCCGTTCCCTCCGGAACCGTCATTCCTATTATCTGTTCTTTAGCCTCGACCCCAGCCGCCTCAACCTTATCAAAAATTATCAGCCTTTTTTCCGGATCAAAAATAGCCTGTATTGCAGGATCAACATACCTTAAATCCATTTTAACCACCTTTGTTGCAATATTTGTATTTTATGAAGACTCATCCCATCGCACAATCGTCTACCAATAAATTGACAAAGTGCGAATAACAAATCGAAGGGTTTTTCCCTCTAATCTAGGCTTGACACTAAAATAAATTTCCGCTTCCGTCAATAACCACGGGTAATGTGTGCGGACATTTTGCACCTTTTCCGATAAACTGGGTGGGTATGAAAACCATGGCGGAAAGCATAGCCTATCAACTCGTGGAGGTCTGACCTCCGCGAGTTAAGTAAAGACGAATGGGATTTTTTAATACATATTTTCATCCTGGATTAATACGGACAGCGTTAAAATTAAAGTACCATTGCCAATGGACATCACCGGTACTCAATTAGTTTGATTGAATCCTGAAACGGACAGCAGCGTAATCATGGGATGCTGTTTAGGCCCCGGAGATGCCAACCACTCCGAGGTCGAAACAGGATCCTATCCAATAGGAACATGAAAACACCATTTCTCTCAATTTTGATACCCCGCCACAACTCTCAACTCGTGGAGGTCTGACCTCCACGAGTTGCAACCTATCCTAAAAATTAAACGAGGAATAACAATTTTTATAAGGCAATTTAATTAAAATTCAAACCTTGGGCGAAATAATTCACACAAGGTTATTTTCTTTATCGCGTTTCCGCTCCATGCGCATATATCTCGTGTGATTGCAACTCTCACAAAGACAAATGTCCTCGGCAAGATAAAATGCTGGCGGTGCCGATTTACCACACCAAGAACAAACTATATGGCAACACTCATCAAGTTCCCGGCGGAGCTTATAACATGTATTGCAAAACGCCCTGCCATCTATTCTCTTCTGAACCAAACGAATTTTATTGCATCCGGCGCATTTTACATAATTGCTCGGATCAACGCGCCGGGCATTATTGTTCGCCCTAGAATAACACTTCCGGCAAAGATTCTTGCTGAATTTACGGCTGACGCGCAACTCGCCAATGAAGCTGTAGCCTTCCCCTTCGCAATTACCCCAAACCAATTTAACCCCTCCTTATACTAAATTTTATATACTAATTTTGATAAAAGTAAAGGCCTCGTTTGCATAAACTTCCTGTCCAGAACCACTCTCAACTCGTGGAGGTCTCTCAACTCGTGGAGGTCAGACCTCCGCGAAGACCTCCGCGAATTGTTATAATAACCAATATTGCCAAGATTAGCATCTATAAACGAAATCAAAGCTGCATCAAAAAGCAAAAACTCACCTGAATTGGGTGAGTTTTTGCGATCTTTGAAAATCATTTCGAAATTCAATATCTTTCGAAAATTATTTCGCAGATTAGCGAGTGACACAAATTTCCGCCGGAGATGTTCCCAACGCAGTCTCTGCTGTAGATTTCGGCGCACAAACAGTGATTCTATTTTGTACATCCTTCTGTACAGTATAACCAGTGTCGTACGAAGTTGAACAATCAACAACCGCAGCAGTACTAGTTGCGCTCGGATCAACTGGAAGAGATGCTATATAAGTCGGCATCAAATCTGAACATAAGTCAGCGCCGCCTGTTTTTTCAATATACAACTTAGAAGTTGTAATACCAGAAGGTAAAACACCTTTATTATCCGCAGTAAATTGTCCAATACCATTCAAAATCGTATTTACATTGCTGTTGCGCTGCGTGTTGCGGCCTTGCGCGAATTGACGGGCCGGGTTGATGGCGACGATCACGATCGCGGCCAGCAAAGCGATCATACCGATAACTACTAAAATTTCAATCAAAGTGAAACCTTTTTGAACCTTCTTCATTTCTTTTTTCTCCATATTTTTTATTTGTTTTTGTTTATTTTATTTTAAAATTAAACTTTCATTTGACGTTTCGACCTTTAGACCTATAATTCTCAATCGTTGTAATTAGCATAAGATCATCTTCTTGTCCATACGACGCGTCCTACTTTTCCACCCATGAATTGATATCAATATTCTGCTGGATATCAATCGGCGGCGGCGCGGGCGGGTTGGCCGTGTACACAATTACGCAGGTTTTCGTCTGCGCCGCGGCAATAGTGCCGGAACAATCCGGCGATTGGGACACGCCGTACTTTCCGTCCGGGTCCGGACCGGGCATCACTGTGTAACTGCCCGCAACCAAATTGCTCAACACCGTGCCGGTACCGTTATCCGCGAACGAGTGCGCGCTCGGATTGTCGATACTGATCGTAAAATCAGCCGGGCTTTTGCCGGCCGTCCCGCTGGCATTGTTTACCTGCGTCACCACCACCAGCGCGGGCGATAATTCCCCCACCGTGGGCGCCAAAATCGCCTCGCCGATCACTTGGAAAATATCGGCCATTTCCGCGGCGGAAGGTGAAATGTAAAAATGGTCGCCATCGTGGTTTTCCCCGTAAACATCAACCGCAGTCGCCTCGTAATAAACTTTTACTTCCAAATGATCCAGATTGGCAACGGCGGCGCTATTGCAACCGGAATTATGGACCCGCGCCAAAAAATCATCGTTGGAAAAATCATCCGCGGCCCAGGAATGGCCCCAAGTATCAATCGGCCCGCCAAAAGTGTAAGCGGTTTCGGTATTCGCAAGCAGCTGCGTTTTTTCCGAAGTCCAATCGGGTCCGGACCACCAGTCGCCGCCGTTCCAAGAAAGATCAATCCCCAATTTGCAGGAAGTGTTTTCCGGCGCGTAAGCATATCCAACCATCACCGATATCCGGCTTACCTGCGCGGTGCCGCCCGGGCTTGATTTAAAGATACCAAACTTTGTCGTCCAAGCGTTGACTTCGACCGCGGTCCATGCCGAACCATCGGGTTTTGAAGGCATGGACCAGTTATAAGTTGCCCAACTATCGGTCAGATTTTGAACGCTTCCCAATAATTGATGGCTCGATGAACCGCTTCCGTCTTCGGCCATCAACTGAATGCTCGCGCTGTTGCCGACTTTCCGGGCGACCACGCTAAGATTGACCACATTTATTGTCGCCGTTGAAGGAATGGCGGCACCGGAAATCGCGAACGTTTGCGCGCTAATTCCCTTGCTGACAAACGTGGCATTGCCATTATCGGAAACCGCGGCCGGTTTTGATGTCCCGGCCAAGTCCCAACTGGAAAAATTGCCCGCCGCGGTCGCACTGACCGTAACGGCATTCGTATTGGATGTCGAGTAATAAACTTTCACCGGCAGCCAATCAAGATAATAATCCCTCTTATTGCAAGAAAATCCGTCGCAATTGGACGTAACCCTTGCCATAAATGCTCCATTCAGAAAATTGGCGGCGCTCCAAGAAGAATAACCCCAATTATCACCAGATCCGCCAAGAATCTTAGAGTTGGAATCGCCGGTCGTTTCCGTGCCTTCGGTTTTCGAAGAAGTCCAATTGGTTCCGCTATTCCAAGAAAGTTCCAAATTGACGTAATTCGATTGATACCAAGGATCATCATCAATCCACCAGTCGGGACGAACCACAAGCCCTGTAATTATCGCGCCCGAAGGAAGAACCGAATTGAAATTATAATTATAAAATCTATGGCGGTCGCCGTCACCGTTTATGTTTGCGGCGGAATTTGAATCGTTTGCATAAGCATCTGACGGATTGGTTTCAAATCCATTGCCGCCATTTGCGCTGTTGGCCGACGGCGAAACAAAACCGGTGTCCCCATTTGTCGTAACCGTATAATTCACCGTTGCCGACACCCGGCTTACCTGCGCGCTGCCGCCCGGGCTTGATTTGAAAATGCCGAATTTCGTGGTCCAATTGTTCACTTCGACCGCAGTCCACGCCGAACCATCAGGCTTTGTCGGCACAGCCCAAGAATAAGTTGCCCAACTATCGGTCAGATTTTGAACGCTTCCCAATAATTGATGGCTCGATGAACCGCTTCCGTCTTCGGCCATCAACTGAATGCTCGCGCCTCCGTTTGTTTGCCGCGCGAAAACATTTAAAACAACTGAGCTGATCGTCGCGTTAGTTGGCACACCCGCCCCGTTCATCGCGAAAGTTTGCGCGTTAATTCCCTGGCTCACGTAGGTCGAATCATTACTGTCGGAAACCGCGGCCGGTTTTGATGTCCCGGTTAGGTCCCAGCCGGAAAAATTGCCCGTGGCGGAAGAAAACAGACTTGAAGAATTGCCACTGCTTGAAGCCATTGCCGCCCAAGCATCAGCTTTCACTTCAATGCCCTTAACCGCCGCGCCGCTTGGAACTCCTAAATTAAAATCATAATAAATATGGCGATCGCCTTCGTCATCGGACGCGCTGCCATTTCTGTCGGAATATGCCTTCTGCGGATCAGACCAGCTGTCGCCGCCAAGCCAATCATTTGACGAATCATCTGTTGGCGATTTCAATCCGGTATCGGTGCTGGTGGCAACGCGATTGACCGATGAGCTTGTCGTCAATGAAGCCAAAAAATCATAACCCGAAGTATCGCCAAAATGAATCGCGTAAATCTCGGTACCCGCGGTCTTGGCAGTGTTCGCGGCTGCCGACGCTGTAGCTTTCGGGTCGCAACTCCAGCCGCCGGTGCATTGGTTCGGATCGCCATCGGAAACTAAGATTATCGTTTTTTTATTGGTACCGGAAAACGCGCCCTGGGCGGTATTTATCGCCGATTGCAGATTTGTTCCCGTGGTATTAGCATTGCCAAGCCCGGAATTAATCGCGGCATAAAGCCCGGTATCGCCGGCCGGATCGGCGGCGTTATGATAGCCATAAGGCGCGGGCGACGATGAATTCGTGAGCGCCGCGATCATTTCCGCGTTGCCCGTGGAGCTGGAAGTGCCAAAACGGCCAATTCCCACTTTCGGCGCGGTCGCCAGCGTTGAAGTCGCGTACAGATCAAGCAAAGATTTCGCGGCCACCCTTTCGCCGTTAATCCATTCGGGATGATTGTTGTAACTCGGGCTGTTATCGCCGAACATGCTCAACGTACGATCCAGCATCAATACCGTGTCCGGCGCCAAACTTTGTTTTTTAAAAGCAATGGCGCAAACTATATTATCGCCTTTTTTAAGCGACACTGTTCCCGCGTTATAAACGCCCAGGCAAAGCTTGTTGCCCGAACCGTCGGCGCTCCCCGTCCATTCCGAAACATTGTAGCCGGTGATCCCCGCCACGCTTATCGCGAAATTACTCGCACTATTTCCCACACCGGCAACCGTGATTTTTTGCGTCGCGCGCGGCGGGTAGCTAACGCCATCAAAAGTCAAATTCCCCGGCATCGTGCCGTCGCTGCTGGAAATCACCACGGTCAGCGACGCGGTTTGCGGTTTTAAAGTATTGACAATGTTGCACGTTTTATAATCATTGACTCCTAAACTGATTTTCCCCGAAGAATCGCAATCACCGGCATACGAAACCGTGTAATCCGGGTCTGTTGTTTCGGTTATCGTATAAATACCGTTCGAAGGAAATACCGTTGCATCCCCCAAAACAACTTCCGCCCCATTGACTTTAAACGGCCCGAACAAATCAGCCGCTTTCGCGCCGGCGCCGTACGAAAAAGACTTGACCACAATTTTTGAAGGAGGCGAATATTGCGGATCATAAATCGTGGAATTTATTTCCATCTTGCTGAATGCGCCGTTATACTGCGCCGCGCCGACAATGTTGGCTATTTTTTTGTTTCCGGAATCATAGGTTGAAGGATTTGTGATCCGGTATTTGCAACCGATCGCGGAATTTTCTTTATCAACCGATGCCATATTCGGATCCTGCGCCAATTCCAATAACGCTTGGTTCACGCACGATTCGGCCATTCCCTTGCTGATCCGCTTATATTCAGCATTAACCGAATCGAAGCGCGAGAAAAATCCCGAGCGCGCCACGGTAAACGCCAAACCGGTCAATATGAATGAAATGATGACCGACGAGATCAATGCCACATATCCGTTTCTTTTTGGTGCTTGCATATGCATTGGTTATTTGCGCAAATACGCCGTGGAACTGAATTTTGATTTCACAGTCCCGCCGTTGGGAGTTTTGGCTTCCAGATCAAAGCCGTAACCAATCCCCTTTTGGCCGCTCCCATCCAAGGAAATATCGTTAAAATATAAATTGGTAATCATTGCAATGGAATCATTGAGCGGTTCGGCGGGCGAAACGTTCCTCGCCAAAGTCAAATCGGTTCCGGCCAAAGCAAATTCCAGATTGTCGCTCCCGACTGCCGCCGACAACCGCCCTACCGCGGGAACCGATGCGCTTTTCGCATTGGACACCGCCCAACCGATCTTGGCGATCAGAAACTGGCCTTCTTCCTGCGCCATCGCCCACGCATGGTTGCGATTGCTCGATTCCATAATGCTGTAAGCGCCCGCGATCGCGCCCGAAAACATAATCCCGAAAAGCGCCAGATAAATCACGGTTTCGATCAATGTGAATCCCGCCTGTTTTTTATGATTTAAAAATTTCATATTGCTATGGCGCAATTATCGATAAATAACCGTTTTTTGAAGCATCGGTCGACCCGATAAAAAAATTATTTCCTTCGCAGTCAAGCACCGGCTCAAATTGCGCGTTGCCAGAAATTCCGGAAAGGGATATTCCGCTTCCCCATGCGGAAACCGCCGTCGGATCAGAAATATCCAAAGCCTTGAAATCCGAAGGCGTGGCCAAAAACGCGATCGCGGGAAAACCCGCCGAATTCGCGGGCGCGGATTTGCCGCGCACAATGATACCGTCAACGCTCAAATCGATATCGGCTTTCGATCCCAAAAGCGGCGGCGTTGTCGTTGCCGGAACGCTTTCATCCAGAATCGACAATTCCGTACCGCCCACGGTCCGGCCAAGATACAAAGACTCCCCCACCATAAAAACACTTTTGCCATTATTGCCGCCGCCATCACTGTAACTTCCCGCCAATACGGGAGCGGACGCATTGCTGATGTCCAATACGATCAAATTCTTGCTGTTCGGCGTGGCCAGATACGCGTACCGGTCCCGAACATAGATGGCGTTAATATCGTTGCCTAAATTTCCCGTTGCCGGCCAATGGCCCACTTCCGCCGGCGCGAGCGGATCATGCACGTCGATAATATGGAATTCCGGTCCGTTCAAAGTCGCCTTCAATCCCAAATATACGAATCCGTTTTTATAAAAAATGCTGTTACCCACGCTCTGCGAACCGGTAACATTGGGAAGCTTGAGCGAATACTTTACCAAAGGCGAACCGGCGTTGGTCACATCAATAATTTGTAATTGGCCGGTGGAACTGACACCGCTCGCGTTGGCAGTATAGGCATAAGTTTTTACCGCCGCCGGATCTTCGGCAACCGCAACGGCATTGATACCGCTTTGGTTAGCCAAGTCATTGTCAACCGCCGCTATCGGCTGGATTGCCGCCGGGTTTGATGAATCAAGAATAAAAAATGTGGGAACCGTAGTGGTCGCCGCCGAACTGTTGTTCACGGTTACGTAAAGTTTGTTTTTATAGGCGTCCACATCGGTCACCGGAAAATTATCACTTACGTCCGCCAAAAACGCAAAATTCGAAAAAGTGTTCTTGATCTGCGGATTTTTCCAAGCGCCGGCATCGGGCAAAAGAATCGAACTGCAAGTGTCCCCGCCCACCGCGTTGTTGAAATTGGCAACAATCGCGGAAAGCCTGGTGTTGCCGCGGCGGCCGCGGTCTTCGGGAAAATCAACGTAAGCGGTTGCCAGTTTGGTGAAATTATCGGTTTGCACCACATCCAAACGATAAACGAAGCCATCGGCCGTCGTAGTTGCCGCCACCGGGTTCACCAGGTTGAAATCCTTGCGACTGTCGGCTTGCGCTTTTTCCAGCAGCCCTTGGGCAATGTTTAACGCTTCCGCGTTTGTCCGGCTGTCAACGATCAGCGACTGGTTGCCAAACGAAACCGAAACCACCGCAGTCAGCGCCAATATCAGAACAAACATCGCCATCAGTATTTCCAGCGTTGAAAACCCCGATTGATTTTTCTTTTTGCGTTTCGCAATCATTTGCTTGTAATTATTCAACTTTCATTAAAAATCAATTAACGCGCGGCCTATCGATTTAATTTGTCCAATCGATCCTTCCCTCGGAATTAACATCAATGTCCGAAGATCGGCCGACCCCGTCTTTAATCGTCACGGTCGTACTCGACGCATTGCCATTAAGCCGTTCAAAAACGATGTCCACGGATGCCGCGGCATCGGCGTAAACGGTTTTATTTTCAAATTCAATCGTCTCATCGGCCGCCATATCGCGTCCGGAAAAACTCGCGCCTTGGAAAATAACGATTTTACCTTTATTAGAATCGGCCCTTGAATAAAAATGTACGCCATGCGGCTTGCCATCACAACAATAATTCGGTTGCAAGCATAGGCTTGCATCAGACGTAACGGTTCCCGCGCACATATTATTAACCGCCAAGCTTCTTGCCCGCTGAAGTGCGCTCACTGCCATATCGCGGTCGTTGCGGAAGGAACCGCCGCGCAGGCTTTCCATGCTCATGAACAAGCCCAGAGAACCGATGGTCGCCAACAAACCCATCACAATAAGCATTTCCAGCACCGTAAATCCCCGCTCGCGTTTTCTATTGATGCAGACTTTGAGTGATTCCATAGATGGGGGGTGATAATTGACATTGCGATAAAACCTACCAGAACGCCCATAAAGATCATTAAGACCGGTTCGATGCTGGTAGTTAGGTTTTTGGTGGTGTTGTTCATTTCGTCCTCGTACATCTCCGACAAGTACATCAAACTGGAACCCAGATGGCCGGTCATTTCGCCCACGCTCACCATTTGCGATACCAGCGGCGGAAAAAGCAATTTATCAGTTTCCATATTCTCGGCCACCGCGCCGCCGCGCACCACGCCAGTGGAAACTTTTTCAAACGCCTCCTTGTAAGCCGCGTTGCCGATGGTATCGCTCAAAATCCGCAAGGTTTGGATGATGCCGATCTCGCTTTTCAATAACAAACTGAAAGTGCGGGTGAAATTGGCAATGTAATAACTGCGAAACATCGATCCCAGCAAAGGCATCCGCAAGATCATCCGGTCATTGGCGCGGCGGATCGCGCCCACCCGCAATAACAGTCCCCAAATAACCGCAAGCAAAACGAAGCCCGCCAGATAATACATCCAATAATTCTGCATCGCATTGCTCACCGCAATCAACACCTTGGTACTCCACGGCAATTCGGCTTTAAAGCTGGTAAATATCGGTAAAATTTTGGGAAAAACATAGGCAGTGAGCATAATCACAATACCGACAGTGGCCACCACGATGAATGCCGGATAGATCAACGCGCTCACGATGGCGCGTTTTAGCTCCTGTTTTTTCTTAAGTTCGTCGGCCATATAATGGAGATTCTGCACCAGCGTGCCGCTGGTCTCCCCCACCAGCACGATGCTGATGCCAAAATGGCCGAAAATATTTTTGTAGCTCCCCATTGCCGTCGCCAGCGACTGCCCCCTTTCAATACAACCGCGCAAATGGCCGATGATACGGCGCGAACCGCCGGACGACGCCTGTTTTTTTAGAATATCAAGAGCGGTGATGATCGAAATGCCCGATTTGATCAAAATCGCCAGCCGTTTGGCAAAAACAACCTGGTCTTGCGTGCCCATCCGGGCCGCAGACTGGAAAAAGCTTCTTTTCACAACCGCTTCCTCAACCTCATTCCGGGTAAATTCAATGCGTCTTTTTTTATCCGGCCCCGGAAAAAATTTTGTTTTCAATGCGGCAAAAAATGACTGCGGCGGTTCCTTTTGAAAAATATTTTTTATCGCCCGCGCTCTTCTGCCCGCCGCGTACGCGAACGCAAAAACCGGCGCCGCAACTTTTTTTCTTAAAAAATGTTTTACCTTCTTGATCATTGGAAAAAATTATTCGTAAAGCATCCTTAAAACTTCATCAATAGTGGTAATGCCGCTTTGCGCCTTGGCAAACCCATCCTCGATTATCGGAATCATCCCGCCCGCCACCGCGATCCTCCGCACCTCACTCGCGGAAGCCTTCCTTAATACTGCGTCGCGGATAGCGGCATCCGGAACCAGCACCTCATGGACTCCCACCCGGCCGCTGTAACCGGTATTGCCGCACTTCTCGCAACCTTGGCCGTAATAAAATTCTTTTTGTTTACCGATCGCTTCGGCCGGAATTACGCCGCCCAAACTTTTCAACTCGGCGGCCGCCAATTTGCGCTCGGTTTTGCAATTGGGGCAAATCTTGCGCACCAAACGCTGGCCGATGGCAACATTAACCGTGGACGCAATAAGAAAACTCTCGATCTGCATATCCAAAAGCCGCGGCAAAGTGGTGGCCGCATCGTTAGTGTGCAAAGTGGAAAGCATTAAGTGGCCTGTAAGCGCCGCGTTCACCGCAATCCCTGCAGTTTCCGGATCGCGGATCTCGCCCACCATAATGATGTTGGGATCCTGGCGCAGAATGCTGCGCAAACCGCTGGCAAACGCCAGCCCGGTGCGCGAATTCACCTGGATCTGCTGAATACCGTCAACCGCGTATTCCACCGGATCTTCAATGGTAACAATGGAAACCTCTTCGGTGTTTAAAGCTTTAAGCAAAGTGTAAAGCGTGGTGGTTTTGCCGCTGCCCGTGGGTCCGGTAGCCAAAATCATTCCGTAAGGCTTTTTCACCGCCGCGGCCACCTTGGCGGCATTTTCTTTTGAAAATCCCAAACTTTCAAGCGTGAACGCCTCGGCCTTGTCCGAAAGCAAACGCAAAACCGCGTTCTCGCCATGATAGGTCGGCGCCACCGAAACGCGCACGTCCAGAGGGCTAGCGCCCACAATCATCCGCAAGCGTCCGTCCTGCGGCGCCTGGTGTTCGTCGGTGCGCAAACCAGATAAAATTTTAATGCGGCTGATCACTTCGGATTGCAACCGCATAGGCAAATAATGGAAATTTTTCAATACGCCGTCAATGCGGTAACGCACCCGGATGGCATCGTTTTGAGGATCAATATGGATATCCGATGCCCGCAAAGTCTGGGCTTCTTCAATGATAAAAGCCACCAGTTTGATCACTGACGCCATCTGCCCCTTGGCAAGCTCTTCTTTTACCGCGCCCTCAGACATAATTAAATATATATTTTCCTTTCCAAAGGCATTCCATGATGCCGCGAAGTAAAGATACTTCCAGATTACCCAAGGAATCCCCTTGGCGTACCGGGACAAAGCCCCGAGATACGTACTCAATAGTTTAGGACAACACAACGGCTATCATTGGTCAAGAGATATATTAGTTTATTTCTCCACCAAATGCAAGCTAGGAAAATCGGTAGAATAACTTAATACAAAAACCCCTTAACGAGGGGTTTTTGTACTCTTATTTTTATATTTTAAGCTAAGCTATTCTGCTTGATCGAACTGATTTTGCGGGCTAAAAGTTCTTCAGAGGTAATTTTTCTTTTAGTATAGGCCTGTACCATTAACCATCCCAGACTCAAAGCGCTCCCGGCGGCGCCCAATCCGATACCGGCAAGCATGTTGCCGCCAAAACCGGTAGAAACCGCGGTCGCGCCTTTTACCGTCTGGCGGTACACTTGCACCACCGCGTTGGAATTAGCCGATTCGCCGTCTGCCATGACCGTAGCAACATTTTTCAATGTGGTCTGGCCATAGCTGAAGTTTTGCGCTCCGGCCACTGTCGCGGTATAAACAATGGTTCGAGTCTGGCCCGCGGCCAACGAACCCAGGTTGATACCGGAACTTAAATTGCCGCCCCGGTTAATACCGTCGATCATCAGGTCGCGGATGTTCGTAATGCCGCCCGGCAGCGCGTCGCTGACGACAACATTATCAACTTCGCCGGATATGCCGGTAACAATGATCCTGTAGGAAACCGTTTCGCCCGGATTGGCCGATACCGTTCCCTGGTAACCCGTGCCGCCGCTAACATTCCTCACGTTTTTGACGATACCCACCTGGCCGATTTCCTTTTTTTCCTCTTCGCACCTGTTGGCGCGCACAATGGCCGTATCGGTCACGGTGCGTCCGTTGCTGGTAACTTTCACCTTGGCGGTGTAAGAACCAGCATTGCGGTAATCGCAAAGATTGGTCGCGGTATAAGCCGTATCATCGGTAGTTACGGTCTTATCCCAATCGCCGTCGTTTTCGCAATCAAAGTAATAAGTGTAATCGTGGTCATTGTTGCTGTAGTTGGATAATTTGGCAGCCAAGTCCACATCGTTCATCGGCGCGCAATCGGTTTCCGGCCGGGCGGTTAATGAAACCTTGAAATTCGAGGTTCTCTTGTTCACCGTCACCTTCATACTGTCGGAATCCGAACCGCAATCGTTTTTCGCGGTCATCGTGCAAGTATAGGTGCGGTCGTCATCTTCATCGGCGCGGAATGTCGGCCGTAATGTGTTGCGGTTTGTAAGATCGCCGCCCGTGCAAGACCAGGTAATGTCGGCCGCGCCGCCAAAGCCTTCGCCATCAACCGAACCATTTAATTTTATCGATTCGCCCGCGTCCACGTCCATATCCGAACCCGCACTGGTATTCAAATGGTCTTCCTCGCCATTGATGGTTACACTGTCGGAAGCATCCCCGCCGGCATTGCTGCAAGTAATTTTAAAAGTCTTGGAACCGGTAAAATTACCCACAATTTCCGTACCATTCACTGATTTGCTTCCCGACCAGCCGCCTGAAGCGCTACAGGAATCCGCGTTGCTCGAATTCCAAGTTAAAGTCGCGTTCCGGTTGCAGGCAACTGTTCCGCTCGCGTTAAGGTCAACAGTCGGTTTGTTGGTATCGCACGAACCGTTCTTGCAGGTTTTATTTATTTCGCAATCGGTGATCGGACCCCATTCCTTGCAGGAATCGGTATCGTAATTGCCGCATTGCTTCCAGCCGTTGCCGCTGCAAACACGCTCGCCGTCATTAGAGCATTCATCGGTGCATTTTAAAATACAGTTGCCGCCGCTGCAAATTTGGTTATCCGCGCATTCGGTAACCGTCCAATCGAAACACCCGTTCGCCGCCTTGCTGCAAGTTCTGTAACCGTTGCCGCTGCACTCGCGCGCACCTTCGGTACATTTATCGGTGCAAGCAACACAAAGCGGACCGGTGAGATTAAGCTGGCCGGCAAAAATCGTCGGTATCGAAACATTATCGCTGGCAAAAGGATTGATACATGCTCCTTCAAAAGCATCAATCTGGTTTTGGCAAACATCGGTCTTGACCGCGATCGAGCGGGTTTCACCGGGCGCGATATTAACGGTCGTAGAACCAAACAAAGTTTGGGTGGTCAACCATCCCGGATTAGGATTGGCAATGTAAAGACGATATGAACAAAAGCTCACTGTCTTGGCGCTGCAATTGGCCGCGTTTGTCACGGAAATTGTCGCATCCTGGCCATTCCCCCCCAATGACGTAATGGTACCGGAAAGACAAGGGTAAGCTTGCGCTTCACCGACTAAAAAAACCATCGCTGCGGATGTCAAAAATACGGATAAAACCGAAAATGTTATTTTTTGCATCATATTATTTAGAAATTTACTTATTTAAAATTATTTTAACTACGGCCTAATTATACCATATTTGGCTTTATTTGTCAAGATTAGGACAGCTTGCCGTTGCTAAAGCGCCCCTCCATACAAGGGGGCGCATCCTATTGATTCCCGCTTAAAGGGCTCTGAGTTTTAGGCAATCCGCACGAACCGATTGATAGTTGAGCTTAAAATCCGCTTTATCCGCCTTCTGTAAAACAGCCAGGAAGCCATCAGGATCCCGGACAGCGCGATCATCAGCCCCATAACCGTGTTTCCACCCACGCCGGTCGAAACCATGGTCGCCCCGGATAGGCCGTTGCGATAAACTTGGACCGCGGCACTGGAATTGGCGGAATTTCCGCCGACCGCCACCGTGGCGGTATTCGTTAATGTAGCTTGGCCATAAGTAAAGTTATAAGCCCCGGCGACCGTCGCGGTGTAAGTAATGACCCGGGTCTGCCCTCCCAGAAGACCGCCGATATTGATCCCTGAACTCAAGCTGCCGTTCGGATTGGCACCGTCGATCATCAGGTCGCGGATGTTTGTAATGCCGCCCGGCAGCGCGTCGCTGACAACAATATTGTTCAACGCTCCGGCATCCGCGGTAACGATTATTTTATAAGAAACGATGTCCCCGGGATTGGCCGTTACCGTGCCTTGGTAACCGCTGCCGCGGGTAACATTGCGTACGGTTTTCGTGATGCTCACATGCCCTTGGCCGCTCGGAGGGTTGTTATAATAATTGTAGTTATTGGCGTAGCTGTTAGCGCAATTGCGCTGGCTTACTATTTCGGTATCCGCAACAATTCGGCTGCCCGCCGAAACCTCTGCCCGCGCGGTATAACCTCCGGGATTGATATAATCGCAAAGGTCAGTAGCAATATATTCCGTATCTTCGGTAGTGGCGGTTTTATCCCAAATACCGTCGTTCTCGCAATCGAAACGATAAGTGTAATCACCATCATAACCGCCGTACTCGTATAAAGTCGCGACCAGGTCGACATTCTGCAACGGCGCGCATTCACCCTTGGGCCGCGAGATCAGCGCCACGCGCAAACTTTTCAAACCGCGCGTTGCAGTTGAGCGGATTTTCACCGAATCCGAATCCGAACCGCACGAATTATAGGCGGTTAGGGTGCAAGTATATGTCTGGCCGCTGTAATCGTCATATCCTGAAATCTTGAAGGACGGCCGCAAAGTATAACCGTCGGACAAAATGCCGCCGGTGCAACTCCAGCCCACATTGGTGTAATCGCCCGATACCGACCCGTCGAGACGGACGGTTTGCCCCTCGTCAATTTCAAAATCGGAACCGGCGTCAACACCCAAGTTGCAACCGCTGCCACTGCCGCAATTGCAGTCCGAGGCACTGACATTACCGGCCGCGACCGCGATCCCAAAAATGGCCAACGCCGACAAAACCAGTATCGATACTTTATTCATATTTTTTTGAAAACCCCGGACAAAAACCGCCGCGGATCTTCAGTTAATAATATATTTAACAAACAAACCATGCCCCCCCCTGTTAGGACATTCTAAATTGAGTAATGTTAAAGCAAAATTAACCAAAAGTCAAACAAAAAACCGGCCTCGGCGGACGGGTGGATTTTTACCGGAATTTGTCGAAATACGGGAATATCGGAAGGTCGCCTTCGCTAAAGCTACGGCGTACCGAAAGGCGGGCCAGACGGGATTTGAACCCGTAGTCTCCTCCGTGACAGGGAGGCGTGATAACCAGGTTACACTACTAGCCCAGGAATAGTTTATCAGCTATGAGTTAATCAGTAATGAGAAAACACGAAAACTGAACAGTAGTTAAAATAGCAGATAAAATTAAATTAATCAACCACGCCCGCATTCGCTCATCGCTCATCAACTAATTTTCTCATCAGCTACCCTGTGCCGACGGCTGGATTCGAACCAGCGACCTCGGCCTTATGAAGACCTCGCTCTACCACTGAGCTACGCCGGCGATAAATAGTAAATTAGTTAATGAGAAATGAGTAGGTGAGAAAAATACAAATACAAATCAATGAATTGACGAAATAAAGCCATTAATCATTTTTGAAATCTCCACGGCCTCATTGACGAATTCCTCAGAATCATTCGCTTCGATTAATCCCAGACTATTGCATATCTCAAACAGCGGAACACATTCAAATAACGACGCGCGCGCCGTATTACAAAAATTTATTTTTTCTTTGGCAAACTTCCGACCCGACCCCTCCGCAATATTTAAAGGCACGGAAATTGCCGCACCGATCAGTTGGTCTTGGATTCGTTTGTATTTAACTGGAAAATTGCTCGCCAATTGACAAACTTTAACGGAAAATGCCAAGCTTCTTTGATAAATTAATAATTTTTCAAAGAAAAAACTTTCCCGCATTGTATTTGCTAATTACTCACCTGCGAACCAAAAGCATCCCCTTGCATTTAAACTCATCGCTCATCAACTCTCAACTCATCAACTATTCTTGTCGCGGGGCCTGGAATTGCACCAGGGCCTCCAGCTTATGAGACTGGTGAGATACTACTTCTCTACCCCGCAAAAATTACGGCTTTTATCCTTTTCATCCTGTTACCGAATTACCCGTTAATTTTACCTTAATTTTTCCGTTTAGTCAACCCGGTAGCGTATTTTGGTTTGGAACATTACTGGATTTTTTCAAAAAAATCCGGCCGAAAAACCTGCTGCCGCGCCAATCGCGCGCCCCGTTATTTTTCGACAAACGCCTGGACGTCTTTCAAGCCTTTTTCGAATACAAGGATGACTTCCTTGGCTTGGGGATATTCAAGGCTGTAGCTGGGATCGTAAACCAAATCCTGGTAAACGCGGTCAGCGGCTTTTATCGCGTCGGCATCCGAGAACGAATCCGGTTTTTTTTCGATTTTTTCGGTCAGCGTTTTCCCTTCGTAATTCAAACGGGCAAGCACGTCGCCAAATAAAATGTCGGCTTCGATCACCGCCAGTTTGAATTCCGCTTCCACGCCGGTTAAAAGGCGCTTTTTGATCTTGTTCCAATCCTTCTCGATCTTCCGCGAAGTGATCGGCCGCCAAGTGAAAAATTCCACCAGATCCCAGCCAAAAAGCCTTTTGATGTATATCGTCGTTGACCAAACATAAACCATGAACGTAATTACGCCAAAAATAAAAAGGATGGCAAATATCTTAGCCCAAAACGCCCATTCGGGAAGTTCGGGCATCATCATTTTTTCCCATTCGGTGTAATCCATAAAGTAAGTTAAAAGCTAAAAGCGAAAAACTTAAAGCAAAGTCTAGCACCAAACTAAATTAGTCTTTTTATTTTGTGCTTTCCATTTTACTCTTGCATTTGCTTGCCGATCTCGAAGATCGTCGCTTCGTCGAAATGTTTGCCAATGATCTGCAATCCGACCGGCAGATCGCCGATCTTGCCGCATGGGACTGCCAGCGACGGCACCCCGGCCAAATTTATCGAAATGGTAAAAATATCCGCCAAATACATCTGCAAAGGATCGTCCATGTTCTCACCGATCTTAAACGGCAGCGTCGGCGACACCGGCGCAACGATCGCGTCAACGCTCTCGAAAGCCTTGTCGAAATCCTGCTTTATCAGGGTGCGGACTTTTTGCGCCCGCACGTAATAGGCATCATAATATCCGGCCGACAAAACATATGTTCCCAACATTATCCGACGACGTACTTCCGGCCCGAACCCGCCCCCGCGGCTCTGCAAATAAATATCGCCGATGCCGTTGCCGCCTTGGTTGGAATGGCCGTAGCGGATGCCATCAAACTTTGCCAGATTGGAACTGGCCTCGGAGGTGGCGATTATATAATAACAGGCCAGCGCGTATTCCGCGTGCGGCAAACTGATCTGGACAAGTTCGTTTCCCTGTTTTTCGTATTCATTGAGCTTTCGCATAACTGCGGTTTCCACTTGCGGGTCTATTCCCTTGATAAAATATTCTTTGGGCACACCGATGCGGAATTTCGTTCTTGTGTTTTGTTTCTCGCAAAAATCCGACGAAGTGCCATCCATCGGATCCTGCCCGCGAATCGCTCCAAAAACCGTTCGCGCGTCCTCAACCGTTTTTGCCAGCGGCCCGATCTGGTCCAGTGATGACGCGTAGGCCGTGCACCCGTAACGCGAAACCGCGCCATAGGTCGGCTTCAATCCCACCACGCCGCAAAAACACGCTGGCTGGCGGATGGAACCGCCGGTATCCGACCCCAAGGCTGCCCCGCAGAGATCAGCTGCCACCGCGGCCGCCGAACCCCCGCTGCTGCCTCCGGGAACCCTGGAAGTGTCGCGCGGATTGCGCGTTACGCCATACGCCGAAGTTTCCGTGGAACTGCCCATCGCGAACTCATCCATATTGGTCTTTCCCAGGATAACCGCGCCGTAATTTTTTAATTTTTTGATGACGGTCGCATCATAAGGAGCGACATAATTTTCAAGAATTTTCGATCCCGAAGTGCATTGCAACCCGTCAACCATAATATTATCCTTGATCGCCATCGGAATTCCGGCCAGCGTCGGCACATCCTCGCCCTGCGCAATCGCTTCATCCACCAATTTAGCCTGGCTTACCGCCAAATCCCGCGAAATGCTCAAATACGCAAAAATTTTATCATTTTCCTTTTCGATCTTATCCAAGTACGCGCCCGCCAGCTCTTGCGCGGAAAATTTCTTTCCCACCAACCCCTCATGCGCTTCCTTAATTGTGAAATTTGTTAAATCCATCGTATTTGCATTTATACTTTACGCTTTTCGCTTTGCGCTTTACGCTTCAAAAAATTGATTTTACTTTCAAATATCCGTCCTTGGTTTGGGGTATCTGGCTCCGCAATTTTTCAAGTTCCTCTTTTGTCCTTTCTGTTTTCACGTCCTGGCGCAAAACATTGGCCACGTCGATGGAATGCGTGAACGGCTTCACCCCTTCAATATCCGCTTCCTTCAGCTTGTCGATATAACCCAAAATCGCCGAAAGGTCCTTCTGGTATTTGGCGATCTCTGCCTCGCTCAGCCCCAACCGCGCCAACTTGGCGATATGTTCAGTTTCTTCCTTGGAAAGCATTTGTATTTTAGAGGTCGTTCCTCGGCGTACTCGCCGAGGTGCGACCTCGATCAATTGTATTTACCAAATTCGCGGGTTACTTGGGCGGTTCCAGCTCCTTGGTTTCGATCAGAACTTCGCGGAGTTCGTCCAGGTTTTCCAAGACCATGCCCGCGCCGCGCACCACTGTTGTTTTCGGATCTTCGACGGTCTTGACCGGCATGCGGGTTTCCTTGGCGATCAGCTCATCCAACCCGCGCAGTTGGCTGCCGCCGCCGCAAAGATAAATGCCATTGGCCATGATGTCGGAAACCAATTCCGGCGGCGTCTCTTCAATGGCGATCTTTATTTCATTGACGATCTGGCGCACCGACTTGTCGATCGCGCGGCGGATCTCGTCTTCCGAGATCACGATCTCTTCGGGCAAACCGGTCACCAGGTTGCGGCCGCGCATTTTGAAATCACGCTTAATGACTTTTTCTTTCTTGTTGCCCGCGGTCGCGGCCTTGGCCGCGGCATTGCCGTCCGATGCGTAAGCCAGCCCGATGCCAATCTTAATATTCTCGGCCATCCTCTCGCCGATGAGCAATTTATACTCGTCCTGCACGAATTGCATGATGTCTTCGCAAAGCCGGTCGCCGGCGATCCGCAAACTTTTTCCCAAAACAATGCCTCCCAGCGAAATTACCGCGATCTCGGTGGTACCGCCTCCCAAATCCACCACAAAACTTCCCTGCGGCTCCTGCACCGGCAAGCGGATACCGATTGCGGATGCCATCGGCTCATCAATCAAGTAAACTTCCCGCGCGCCCGCCGAGCGGCCGGCGTCAATGACTGCTTTTTTTTCAACTTCGGTCACCCCCACCGGAACCCCCACGATAATCCGTGGCCGGAAATTAAAGAGAAAGTGACGCTTGCGCGCCTTTTCGATAAAATAGCGCAACATCTGCTCGGTAACTTCAAAATCGGAAATGACGCCATGGCGCATCGGCCTTACGGCCGTAATATGGGAAGGCGTGCGCCCCACCATTTTCTTGGCTTCCTCGCCCACCGCCAAAATCTGGCCGGTTTTCTGGTTCACCGCCACCACCGACGGCTCAAAGATCACGATTCCCCGCCCCTGCACGTAAACCACCGAGTTGGCAGTTCCCAAATCGATGGCCATGTCTTCCGAAAATAATTTCGTGAAATTGTTCCAAAAATTCATCTTCATCTTCATCTTCATCTAATTTAGAATTTTATCTACCTGATCCAAGCCAATCAGCTTGGCTTCCAATTCATCGCGCTTTTTTAATTCAATACTGTTTTTCGCCAGTGAATTTTGGCTAACCACTATCCGCCACGGCATTCCCAAAAGGTCGCTATCTTTGAATTTTTCCCCGGCGGATTTTCCGGCTCGGTCATCGTATAGTACTTCGATTTGCCGTTTTTGTAAATCTTGATATATCTTTTGGGCGGTTTCTTTTATCTGGCGATTCGTTTCTTCGTCGCGGGATTCCAACTCCAGCAAATGGACCTTGAAAGGCGCCACGGATTCGGGCCATATCATCCCGTGGTCATCGCGGCAAATTTCGGCGATCGTTCCCATCACCCGCGTTAAACCTATGCCGTAACAGCACATTAGCACCGGCAATTTGCATCCGTCGGCTCCGGTCGCTTCAAATCCGAAAGCGCCGCTGTATTTCGTTCCCAGCTTGAAAATATTGCCGATTTCAATCGATTTTTTCTCGCTAAAATTTTGGCCGCCGCACTCCGGGCATTTGGGGTATTCGTTTTTTATCTCGCGGTTGATCGCGAACCCGCAATTATCGCAGACATAAAGAAGATCTTCGCCGGCATCGGTAACCGTCTGGAATTCGTGCGAGAATTTGGAAAAAGTCCCGCCGCTGGCCAATGCCACGTAAGTCGACTGCGCCAGCCCGACCTCTTTAAAGATCGAAAAATACGCTTCTTTCACGCGCTCATAATATTCATCGCAGTCTTTCTGGTCGATATGGAACGAGTAAAGATCCTTCATCAGGAATTCCCGGCCGCGCAACAACCCCGATTTGGCGCGCATTTCATCGCGGAATTTGGTTTGTATCTGGTAGATCGCGAACGGGAAATCTTTGTAAGAAAACGCAAACCTTTGCGCAACGGGCGTAACTATTTCCTCCAGGGTGGCGCCCAAACCGTATTCTTCCCCGCCGTTTCCCTTAACCTTGAAAAGTACGTCAAACCTAGTCCAGCGCCCGGTAGCTTCCCAATTTTTTTTCGGCACCAGCGCGGGCATAACCACCCGCTGGGCGCCCAATCCCTCCATCGTATCGGCGATTATCTTTTCGATCTTTTGGAGCGTCCGCAGGCCCAGCGGCAATATCGTGTAGATACCGGCCGCGGCTTTGTCGATAAAACCGGCGCGCAACAATAATTGCGTGCCTGCGTTGGTTTCATCGCCGGAAACGTCTTTCTGTGTTTTGGTGAATAGTTGGGACTGTTTCATAAGAAATGTAAAATTGAAAAATCAAAATGGAAAATGACAATGTAAAATTATAAAATATTCAGAGTCCGACATTTTAATATTTCAATCTGTCATTTTAATCTTTGATATTTACATTTTCAATTTAAAATAATCGAATCACGTCCTGGACCGTAACGATAATTGCAAAAAGCATCAGAGCTCCGAAAAAGAATATTGTCAGCGATTGTTCAATCTTTTCCGAAACCGGCTTGCGCCTGATGGCCTCGATCGCCAAGAACATCAACCGGCCGCCGTCGAGAGCGGGAATCGGCAAAGCGTTGAACACCGCCAGGTAAACCGAGATCATTGCCACGAATTGCAAATAATAAGCCATGCCCATTTCCGCCTGTTTGGCCATCATGCCCATTATCCCGACCGGACCCACCATTTGCGCTCCCGCCGGCAAACCCTCGTGCTTGACTAATCTGCCGATTATCTGCCCCCAGCCTTCGAATACCCCGACCGTCATTCTCCAGGTCGCCGCAAATCCGTTGCCGATCGCCTCCCACCACGCGTATGATTTTTGCGCGGTACGGATCAAAGCAATCCCCATCGCGCCTTCACCGGCCGGCGGATCGACGCGCGGCGTAAGCACGGCCTCGACATTCTGGCCGCCGCGACCGATCGTCATCAGCAATTCATGGCCTTTGTTGTTGTTGGCGAAATCCTGCACCTGAGCCACTTTATCGGTTGTAATAGTTTGCGCGGCGTCGCTTTTCAAACCAACGCTTTCAATGACATCGCCGGACTGCAATCCCGCGTTTTGGGCCGGCGAACCGGTGGAAACCGAAATAATCTGTACCTTCGCGTCCGCCACCGGATCCGAATCTTCCACCGCCTCGACCGCGCCCGACATGTAAACAAAACTTAAAATTATCACCGAGATCAGCCAGAAAGATATCACGCCTGCGGCAATGATAACCGCCCTCTGCCAAACCGGCTTTGATCCGAAACTTTTCGGGTCGCCTTTATCGTTGCTGTCCTCGCCGGAAAGCTTCACGAACGCGCCCGCCGGGATAAGGTTTATCGAATACAAGGTTTCCCCGATTTGCTTTCCCCACAACCGCGGCGGCATGAATATTCCAAATTCTTCAACTTTCACGCCGAATTTTTTCGCGAACAAAAAATGCCCCAGCTCGTGGATGATGATAAGCCCGATCAAACTAAAAAAAACAAGCAGTATGGTAGATAGCATTTAAATAATTTTCAAGTACCAGTTTTCAATTTCCAATGAATGTTACAAATTGCAATGTCTTAAATAAAAAACAAATTCGCGTTTCGTTTGACACATTGGTTCATTGAAAATTCAATGAAAATTAGAAATTGAAAATTGAAAATTTTATTCGGAGATTTCCTTCTTCTTCCTGTCGCCAGCTTCTTCGATTTTCTTGCCGTAGCTGTCGATTAGTTTTTGCAATTCGTCTTTTGCCTTGAATTTGTCGTCTTCGCGGATTTCGCCCTCACGCTCCAGCTTTTGCACCTGCGACCAAGCTTCGTCGCGCGCCCGGCGCATCGCCTGGCGCGTGTCTTCCTGCACCTTGGCAATGACCTTCACCAGGGTCTGGCGGTACTCGCTGGTCAAATCCGGCATCATAATGCGGATCACCGCCCCTTCGGCCGCCGGCGACAAGCCAAGCTGGGATGCCGCGATCGCCTTCTGGATCGGCTCAAAATAAGACTTGTCCCACGGCTGGACCACGATCTGGCGCGGCTCGGGAATCGAGATCATCGCCAATTGTTTTAAAGGAAATCGCTGGTCAAAACACTCGATCACCATATCTTCGATTATCGACGCGCTGGCCCGCCCGGTGTGGATCTTCCCCATTTCCCGCTCCAAGTACTGCATCGCCTTATCGAACTCCGGCTGGAATCTTTTGATAACGTCTTTGTAATCCATAAATCACCGCCAATGGCGGAATGACCAATTTCCAATGACCAATTTCCAATGAATTCTCAATGTCCAATTAAACAATTTTCAAACGATAAAGCTGTTTTTGTTTGATAATTGAGAACTGGAACATTCATTGAAAATTGAAAACTGAAAACTGAAAATTTAGTATAGCTCCATTCTAACAGAAATCGAACACTTGTTAATCTTGACAAATTTGTTAATTTATGATATAGTTCTGACGTGATTCATCGTGACAAATATTATCGCATTGATCACCGTATTCGTGCTGACAGCCTGCATGGCCTCGGCCAACGAAAATAGTCTAGGCATGGACTTAATGAATCCCGAAGGCGTTCTTGTTAAGATTCCTATGCCCGAAGTAAAAGAAGATGTTCGCATCTTTGCCGTTGTGGCAGGAAACAAAACAAGCTACAACGCAACTAGCATTTTCATAAAGAACATGGGCCCGAAAGCGGAGCTGGCAACCATTGCCGTTCCAATGGGGCGCACCGATAATGTTTTTGCGCAAAATCTGACAATAAATCCGGATGGCGTCTGTTGGGTTGATATACCATTCAAAATTACGCCGGGACAAGTAAAATTGTACGCCGGACACATCGCAAATCAATTCCAATAAAATGATGTCTGCGCAAATTCTAACTTTATGAAAATACTTTTTTCTTTTTTTAAATATCAATCATAAAATTCTCGATTGCCAGTTTCGTGTTCGCGTTGGTTGTCATTAAAGTCACGTTCAAATCGTGGATTTTTTTTAATATCGCGGCGATCTTTTCCAAAGTATAGGGCGCTTCTTTGATTTTTGAAAATACGAACTTAGGCGCAGCTTGATCAAGGTCGCACCTTGCAAGCTTGCAAGGTGCGACCTTGGCGGACTTCGCACTTGCAGTTTCGCTCAACACATCCAGCATCATGTTGCGGAAATAAAATTGCCAGACTTCCAAGGCCGCGGCGATATCGCTGTTTTCATCTTCGGTGATCTTTTTAACATAGGCAAACTTTTCCGGGAGTTCCGCGTTCACTATCCGCGCGAATTCCTTTTCGGCCTGGCGCCACTTGTTAATACGGGTTTCGTCGGCCAAAAATTCCATCATGCGGCCGGGACGGCCAAAAGACAGTTTGACGATCTCTTTCACCGCGGCCGCGTCCAATTTGGCGCCGTCGGATTTCGTAAACTCCTTGGCGCTACTTTCGATCTGGGCCTCGGAAACGAAATTGAACTGCAAGACCTCACAGCGTGAGCGGATGGTTTCCAGCAGCCGTTGCTGGTTCTGGGCCACCAGGATGATCAGCGAATCGCCCGGTGGCTCTTCCAGGGTCTTTAAGAGGCAGTTCTGCGCCTCGGTGTTCATCAAATGGGCATCATCGATAATTGCCGCCTTCACCCCGGCCATTGCCGGTTTAAGCGAAAGTTTGCGGATAATCCCGCGGATCTGGTCAACCGTTATCTCCCCGCTCTTCTTGCCGGTTTTCGCGTCGGTAAGCGGCTCCACGAACAAAAAATCGGGGTGCGCGCACCCTTCGTAGATTTTTTCCTTGAACATCCGCGACAGCCATTCGAAAGCGATCTTTTTTTTGCCGATCTTGGCCGGTCCGCTCAAAACGTAGGCGTGCCCGCGCCGCCCGGAATCCGCCGTCCGTTCAAGGAATTCGAGTTGTTTTTGATGACCAACGATGACCATTTTGATTGTAATCAAAATGGAATTTCCAATGACCAATTTCCAATTTCCAATGAATTTTCAATGTCACAATTTTCAAACGGGTAAGTTGTATCCCGTTTGATCATTGATAAATTGAAAATTTAATGAAAATTGAAAATTTAATGAAAATTGAAAATTCTATTTTTTCGTCATTACGCTCTTCTTGTAGAAGTCCAGGTTTTCCAAAACCGCGCCCGTGCCTTTCGCGACGCAGAGAAGCGCGTTATCCGCCAGCGTGCAAGGAACTCCGATGGAATTGGTAACCAGTTCCGTAAGATTTGCCAGAAGGCTTGATCCGCCAGCAAGTGTCATACCTTTGTCCATGATATCCGCGGAAAGTTCCGGCGGCGTCTCACGCAAAACCGCTTTAATTGTCTGGGTGATTTCGGCCAACGAATCCTGGACCGCTTCGCACACCTCGTTTGAATTTATTTTGATATTGCGCGGCAAACCGGAAACTAAATCCCGACCTTTGATCTCGAGCGTTTTGGGCTCCTTCTCCGGTATCGCGGTACCGATATTTATTTTTATTTCTTCGGTGGTCTGGTCGCCGATAGCCAGATTGTGCTTTCGTTTAACATAATCGGCGATCGAAGCGTCCATCTTATCGCCGGCAACACGCAATGACTGGAAATTGACAATACCGCCCAGCGAGATCACGGCCACTTCCGTGGTGCCGCCGCCGATATCAACAATCATATTCCCCGAGCAGGAATGGATCGGGATTCCCGCACCAATGGCTGAAAGTATCGGCTCTTTACAAAGATAAACCGCCTTGGCGCCCGCGTTCATGCCCGCCTCGATCACTGCGCGGCGCTCGGTCGAGGTTATCCCGGCCGGCACGCTGATCACCAGCTCCGGCTTAAAGAAGTGGAATTTCCCGGAAACCTTGTTGATAAAATACCGGATCATGGCCTGTGTCACGACAAAATCGGCGATCACGCCATCTTTCATGGGCCGGTAAACCCGAATCGTGTCCGGAGTGCGGCCGATCATCTCATTGGCGTCATGGCCAACCGCCAGGATCTTATTCTCGTCCAAGTCCACGGCAACAACAGAAGGTTCCTGCAGAACCACCCCTTTTTTCGGAACAAACACCAATGAATTCCTTGTACCAAGATCAATACCGATTTTCATAGTTATTTCCTATATTTTTCGTTCTTTCACTCTAACCTATCCGCTATTTTTTGGCAATTTTCCGCAACTATAAAAAAACTTGCAGCTTATTTTAATTCAGCTGCCTATACCCAGACCATAGGTTGGAAATATGAGTTCGTTATCGTACATTAAACCGGCACAGAACATGCCGCGTATAAAACAATCTTCACAACGCCAGTTCAAGCAACAAACGCCGATTAAATCGTTTAAAGTAATCTTGTGGCCCATTCAAACACCTCATTCCCGAACCGTATATAATTATAGATATAATTGTTACGGACAGTTGTCAATCTTTAGAATGGTTTTTGTCAAAAAATACTAGGATTAAAACCGATGACAGCACCGCCCCGCCGCTCAACAGGAAAAGCCATTGATAGCCCAGCCAACTGATCACGTAGCCGCCCGCGAACGAACCGATCGCGATCGACAGCGGGGAAAAGATCGTGTCCAGCGCCCCGCCTTCCGACGGCCGGCCTTTCATTTCCTTGGCCAAAAGCGCGGACCGGCCGGTGCCGCACATGAATCCGCCCACTCCCCGCGCGAATTCGATAACAAACGCGCTGGCGTATGACAGGACCGGCATTAAAAAACCGAACGCCATTGTCGCGCCTCCTGAAACCAGCCCGCCCCGCAAAATGCTCTTGTTAAAATTACCGGTTTGCCGGCGTTTCAAAACTAAAATATAGAATACCGAGAATACCGCGGCCGCGAGCGCGGTGAACTGCAGAACCTGGCCCTTATCCAAGCCGACCTGGTCCTTCAAGAAAAGCACGAAAAACGGATGCACCAGGCTTTCCACCACCGCGACGGCAAACGATATCGCGACGAACGGCCCAGTAGCCGTTGAAAAGACCGCCTTCAACGACGCGCGCCATCCGCGGACAAATCTGGGCCATAATCCGCTGCCATTCGTCAGCCGCCAAGGATGTTCGACCATGCAGGCCGCCAATACCGCGGCGAAGAAACAAATCACCACGCTGATCTGGAATACGGCTGGGAAACCGTAACGCCATATCAAAAAAGCGCCCAACGCCGGCGCGACCGCGCCGGCCCAATAAGGCGCGTTGTAAAACCATGAAAAATTATGTTCGGCGTTGCCTTCGGTTTGCGTCATCAATAACGCCCGGGACGCAGTAAAAAAAAGCGCCGCCGACAGCCCCAGCATTATCTGCCAGGCGAAAACCATCCCCGTGTTGCCGAAAAAAAACATGCCCAGCGCGTAAGCGCCATAGCCCACGCACCCGACCGCGGCCATCAGCGCCGGATGCACGACGCGCGTCATGATCCCGGCCAGCGGCGCGCCCAGCGCGATCGGCAAATAAATGAAAAGGTATGCCTGGCCGATCTGGACCAGCGAAAAACCCTGCGCCGCCAAAAAAAGCGGGTAGTACAAAGAAAAAAGCCGGTAGCCGAACATCAGCGCAAAATGCGTCAACGCGACATCCCGGGCCAAATTATTATTTCCATTGGTTGCGGTCTCTTTCGCCATACTTTTCCATTTTAGCATAAAAAACAAAATATTTTCCCCCAGATTTTTCAAAAATAAAAGGCCATTCCCCGCCATTTTTTTGAATAGCAAGAAACGCATCAAATGTACGCCACATGGTCTTCGCAAGCAAATCGCGTGATCCACGCCGCATTGGTTTGCGAGCCCGTCTCTACCAATGCCTGTTTTCCGCAACGGTAGCAACGCGCACCCTCATGCTCGGAGCAGAAACCACTTGGTCCGGCTGGCTTATCGCAACCGCCAAAAAGAGAATAACCACTTCCTGTGGTAAGTTGTTTTCCACCAGGACACCACGCCCAATTTTGAAATTGATTACTATATATATAAACACAATTTTATATTTCTGTCAAAGAATTTATTGTAAATTGGCAGGGATAATATAAGATTAAAATATATTTCTTTTACCAATCATGTCCCGTAGATTCCGTACTTTTCTTTTTATTTTTTTTGTGGCGCTGTTCGCCATCGCGACGCCGAGCCTGGTGCTCTACGCGCAGGGATACCGCATAAACTGGCCCATCGTTCCCGGGCAAAAGCTGATCGTGATGACCGGCGGTTTTTTCATAAGGACAACCCCCAAGCAAGCCGATATCTACGTGAACGGAAAATTGAACGACCAAACCGATTTTTTCTTCGGTTCGGCATTGCTGGAAAACTTCCTCCCCCGCCAATACCAAATTGAGGTCAAAAAAACCGGCTTCCAAACATGGCAAAAGAACCTGGAAATAAAAGAAAAGGAAGTTACCGAAGTAAGGAACATCGCTTTGTTCCCCGAGCAGCTGCAAATCGCCGCGGTCGAGAAAAACGCCGCGGAAGCTTTACTTTCTCCGGATAAGCAAAAGATCGCTCTGCGCGGCCGGGACGAGAACGGATGGAACCTCAAGCTCTACGATATTACCAAGGGAGTGACCAGCAAATTGGCCGGGGAAAAGGATTTTTCGGCCAAAGGCGCGGCATTCTCCGATTGGACTTGGGAAAACGATTCAAAAAAAATCGACGTTACGGCCGTCTCAGACAACGCAACCTCCAGCTACGTAATTTCCATTGAAAGAAATCCGGCGCGGTTGGAAAAAAAGTCCGCTTCGAGCGCGACAACCACCGAAGAAATTGCCGCCTATGCCGCGCGGGGCGACGATTATTTCATAGACCCCGAAGGCTTCATAATGGAAAAAGGATCCACGGGAAACACTTCAAAGGTAAGCCCGGCGCAAATCGCGATCGAACCGGGAGCCAAATACCGCCTATGGGTTTTCAAAGGCTATTATTTCATCGGTAAAAATTCCGAACTTTATATTTTAAAACCTGGCTCGGATTCGTTTGAAAAAATATTCGACGGACTGGCCTCGGATCTTGCGATTTCGCCGGACGGCAAAAAAGTGGTTTATACTTCCGATTCGGAGATCTGGCTATTTTTCCTGGGCGACAAGACCGACCAACCCCAGTTCGCGGCGGGTACCAAGCTTTTTATCGCCCGGCTTTCGGAAAAGATATCCGATTGCGACTGGTTCAATTCCGACTATCTGATATTCATCGCGGGAAGCGCGGTCAAAACCGCCGAGATCGATAACCGCGACAAAGTGAATATCATTGATCTCATCAAATTTACCGGTCTTGATAGCGGCGCGGACGCCCAAAAGGCAAAATTGTTATGGGACGACAAGCAAAAATCGGCCTATCTTTTCCTCGGCAACGCCCTTTATAAATCCCAACGCGCGGAATAGCCGTCGCCTTCCCTCATAATGATTGGAACCAACAAAAACCGCCTCGCAAAATGCGAGGCGGTTTGATTTTGTTTTTCCACTATAGCCCATAAACCATAGACTATTTGCTAGCGTATTGCCGCTTCGCTCTTTGAGGAAAAAACCGGCTTCAACGAATTATTCCACCAACCGATGGACAATCTGGATGCGGCGAATAACTGGGAAACTCTTTATTGCCGGACGACAGTCGAAAACGGCGTATTTACCATTCCCGAGGTTTTACCGGATTATGGCAATTACGAATTAAAATATCAGCCGTATTCAGGTCATATTCTTGGCCCGCTGGTGATACTCTTTATGCTGGGCTTTGATGCCAATTCCGCGGAAGTGCGTCATTTGACTGATTATTTCCGCAATTACTTGATCGCCATGCAAATCAAAAATATATTTTAAGCGGTATTCCGCCCGACGTGGTCTGAAACCACGCCGAAGGGTACTTCCGCATTGCCTAAGGCGGCCAAAGGATGTTTCCTTTGGAATCCTCATTCCGTCGGTT